>ERZ1370068.7278-contig-6206_pt1 | contig 76857 bp, 83 predicted proteins | sample MGYA00561227_ERZ1370068 | MGnify/ENA primary metagenome ERZ1370068 (study PRJEB38410, sample SAMEA6850437) | metagenome | study: Metagenomic assessment of the ecological functions of the soil: analysis of the soil microbiota associated with the... | reverse complement strand
TGTCCGCTTTCGGTCGAGGCCAACGCCGTCTGACCGGCAATCTCGTCAGCTCGCCAGCACCGGACCGCGTGTCCGTCGGGACGCGTTTCAAGCGATGGCACAGGCTCGCGATGACACACGGCTTCCGGCGTAACGACAGCGTGGGCTGAACGCACATCCGTCCGGCGGATTTAGCGGATTGGGAGGCTCGCCCGTTGTCGTCGCCAGTGGTGCGCGGCGCAGCGGATCGGGAATGGCCGCGATAAGGGTTTGCGTATACGGGTGCGCCGGCCGTTCGAAGATTTCGCGCCAGTCGCCTGTCTCCACAATGCGGCCGAGATACATGACGGCGACCCGGTCGCTCATGTGCTCGACGACGCCGAGGTCGTGGCTGATCATGATGTAGGAGAGGCCGAGCGTTTCCTTCAATTCCAGCAGCAGATTGATGATCTGGGCGCGGATCGAGACATCCAGCGCCGATACCGGTTCGTCACAGATGACGATCTTGGGATTGAGGATCAGCGCGCGAGCGATGCCGATGCGCTGACGCTGGCCGCCCGAGAATTCATGCGGGTAGCGGCCGGCCTGTTCGGGCCGCAGGCCGACATGCCTGAGCATCGCCGCAACGCGTCCGTCGATCTCGCTTTTGGCCGTCACGCCATGCAGGCGCAGCGGGTCTTCAAGCGTGCGACGAACGGTCTGGCGTGGATTGAGCGAGGCGTAGGGATCCTGAAACACCATTTGCACGATGCGGGCCAATGCCTTTCGATCGCCCGATTGCCGGCCCGTCACGACCTGCCCGTCCAGCACGATGCGGCCTCGCGTCGGCGTCTGCAGGCCAAGTATCGAAAGCGCGACGGTCGACTTGCCGCAACCGGATTCGCCGACCAGACCGAGGCATTCACCGCGCTTCAGTTCGAGATCGACGCCGTCGACCGCGCGCAACAGCCGCCGGCCGCCGCCCAGCAAGCCGCCGCCGACCGGAAAATGCACCGCGAGATCCTCCACGCTGAGGATGACATCGTCGCCAGGCCTCGTCCGCCTGCGGGTTCATGCATGGTGATGGCACCTGACCAAGCCCGCCTGCACCGAGCAATGTCGTCTCCGGCGCGGTGGTCCGGCAAATATCGGTCGCCTGCGCGCAACGCGGATTGAACCGGCAACCGTCCGGGAAATTCGTGATCGCCGGCACGACGCCCGCGATCTCCGTGAGCCGCGTCCGGCCAAGCGCTGCGCGACTGCCCAGCCGCGGCAGCGAGTCGACCAGGCCTTGCGTATAGGGATGCGAGCATGCGCGGAAGATATCGGCCGAGCCGCGCTCCTCGACGATGCGACCGGCATACATGACGGCGACGCGGCGGCAGACATTGGCGACCAGGCCCAGATCGTGGCTGATCATCAAGATGGCCGTACCTCGCTCGGCGCATAAATTCCGCATCAGCTCGATGATCTCCGCCTGCACCGTCACGTCGAGCGCGGTTGTCGGCTCGTCGGCGATCAGAAGATCCGGCCCGCATGCGAGCGCGATGGCGATCATCACGCGTTGACGCATGCCGCCCGAAAGCTGGTGCGGGTAATCCTTCACCCGCCGCTCGGGTGCGGGGACGCGGACGCTCGCCAGCGCCTCGACGGCCAGCTGGTTTGCTTCCCGCCAGCTCTTGCCCTTGTGCAGCACGAACATCTCCGCGATCTGCCGGCCGACAGGCGAGACCGGATTGAGCGCCGTCATCGGCTCCTGGAAGATCATGGCGATGCGATTGCCGCGCAGCGCGCGTTGCTCGGCCGCCGACAAGTCCCTGGATCTCCCGGCCCGTCAAATCGTATGGCGCCGGCGCCGATCGAAAGCGGCTGGCGCAACAGGCCGATCAGGGCGAGCGCCGTAATACTCTTGCCGCAGCCGGATTCGCCGACAAGGCCGAATGTCTCGCCACGATCGATGCGGAATGAAACGCCCTCGACCGCCGCAACATGGCGGGATCCGTCGTTGAGATCGATGCGCAAGATCCTCGACTTCGATCAGAGGAGGGCCCGTCATGTGCGCCGGCTCCGCGACTGTGGATCGAGAATGTCACGCAGGCCATCGCCGAGCAGATTGAGGCCGAGCACCGTCAGGAATATGGCGAGGCCGGGAAAACCGAGAGCCACGGCGCCGTCGTGATCTGGTCGCGGGCCTCCGACAGCATGCTGCCCCAGCTTGGATAGGGTGGGCGGATTCCGAGGCCAAGGAACGACAATGCGAGGCTTCGGCCAATACCGCGCCGCCCATGCCCAGCGTGCCGATGACGATGATGGGTCCGAGCATGTTCGGCAGCAGCTGCGTGATCATGATGCGCAAATCGCCGTAGCCGAGCACTCTTGCCGCCTGCACATAGCCCTGGCTCTTGAGCGACAGCGTCGAGGCCCGTGCGATCCGGCAGGTGAAGGACCAGTTGGTCAGGCCGAGCGCGATCACGCAGGCTGGTCAGCCCGGGTCCAAGCACCGCCATGATGGCAAGCGCGAAGATCAGCGAGGGGATCGCGAGCATGAGATTGGTCAGCCCGTTGACGAAGTCGTCCCACCAGCCGCCCCAATAGCCCGCGGTCAGGCCCAGCGTCACGCCGATGACGCTGTTGACGAGCTGCGAGACGATGCCGACCGTCAGCGAGATGCGCGCGCCGTACACGACGCGGGAGTAGATGTCGCGGCCCTGCGCGTCGGTGCCGAACCACCAGATCCAGCTCGGTGGCTCTTCCGCATTCATGAGGTTGGCATCCATGACGGGATCGGTATGCGCCAGCCAGGGCGCGAACAGGCCGACGAAGATCGCAAGCGCGAACAACGCCCCGCCGATGATGAGACTGGCACCGAGCTTCATCGCGGCCGCCCCGCCGCGGCAGGCGGTACAGTCGATCGCGCGCAGGCGTGATCGAGGCCGACCGGCGCTCATGCGTATCTGATCCTGGGATCGATCACGCGCATAGAGCAGGTCGATCAACGTATTGATCGTCAGAAAGAACAGCACCACCACGAGAATGGAGCCCTGGACGGCGGGAATGTCGCGCTGCAGGACACTGTCGACGAGCAGCGAGCCGATGCCCGGCCAGGAGAACAATTTCTCGACCACGACCGCCTGCCCCATCAACGCGCCGAATTGCAGGCCGATCGTCGTGAGAATGAGGACGAGCGCATTGCGCATCACGTGCCATTTCACGACCCGGGTCTCGCTCATGCCCTTCGAGCGCGCGGTCCGGACGAAATCCGCGGTCATGATCTCGAGAACCGCGGCGCGCGTCGTCCGCGCCAGCAGCGCCATCGGCGAGACACCGAGTGTCACGGCGGGCAGGATCAGATATTTGAGCCCGCCATCGCCATAGCCAAAACTCGGCAGCCAGCCGAGTTTCAACGCAAACAGGTACATCAGCAGCAGCCCGAGCCAGAATTTGGCCATTGAGAGGCCCGACACCGCCACGACCATCGAGATCGTGTCGACGATGCCGCCCGGCCGCAGCGCTGCGATGAAACCGAGCGGCACGCCGATCACAATCGCAAACGTCATGGACTGCGAATATCAATTGCAGCGTCGGCCACATCCGTTTGGCGATCATGGTCGTGACCGGCTCGCGCGTCCGGAACGACGTCCCGAAATCGCCTGTCGCGAGCCTGGCAATGTAGGCGCCGAAGCGGATGTAGACGGGATCGTCGAGGCCGAGCTGCTTTTTCATGCGCTCCACGACCTGCGGGTCGCCCGGACCTCGGCCGTCATCGCTCATGCTCGACATGATGCTGCCCGGAACGACGCTGAACAGCACGAAGACCACCAGCACGACAGCCAGCACGGTCGGAACGGTTTGCAGGATTCGACGGATCAGCGAAGGAGAGCATCGGAACTGTTCCTCCCTCCCTCCATCATCTTTGCGATGGAGGGAGGGCGAGAGCGTGTCACTTGGCGGGCGAGGTCTCGTCGACCCAGAGGTCTTCGACGTTTTGATGGGTCAGTTCCGTCGCGTTCAACTGAACCCCCTTGAGCCACGGCTGCACCGCCATGACCGCCTTGTTGTAGTTGAAGAACCAGACCGGCGCTTCTTCATAGAGCAGGGCATTGGCCTTTTGCAGCAGCTGGACCGCGCTTGGCGGCGTCGTCGGTCTGCCCGGCCTCATCGATCAACTTGTCGAAGTCCGCGTTCTTGAAGCTCGTGTAGTTGCAGGCCGATTGCGGCGTCGTCGAGTAGAAGCATTTCAGCGCCGCCTGCGGATCCGGGCCGGTCGACATGCGAATAGACATAGGCCTGGAAGTCGCCCGTTGCGAACGACCTCCGCCAGCACCGCGGTCTCGACCTGCTTGACCTTCGCCTTGATGCCCACTCTATCCAGCATCGGGATAACGGCCTCGACGATCGGCAGGCCCCAGCTTTCATTCTGGCTCGTCGTCCATTCGAATTCGAAGCCTGTTGGGATAGCCCGCGTCCGCGAGCAACTGCTTCGCCTTGGCGGGATCGAAGGCGTAGGGCTTCATGGTCTTGTCGTAAAGCGGGTGAGGTCAGGGGCAGCCAGCTGGTGGCGCGATAGGCCTTGCCTTTGACCAGCTTGCTGATGATCAGGTCGGTATCGATCGCATAGTTGATCGCCTGCCGAACCCGCTTGTCGGCAGAACGGCTTGAATGCGGGATTCATCCCCATGTGACGCGTGAAGACCTCGGCGACTTCGACGATGGTGCCCTTGAGGTTGGGGTCGGCCTGGTAGGCGACATACTGCGCGGGTCCCAGCACCGAGGTGTCGATTTCCTTGTTGCGGAAGGCGACGTCGCGCGCCGCGGCTTCGCCCATGATCGACACGATGAGCTTGTCGGCGTAGGGCTTGCCGGGCTTGTAGAACCTGTCCCACCGCTCCAGAACGACGCGCGATCCCGGCACGTGCTCGACAAATTTGAACGGCCCAAGACCGATCGGCTTCTGGATGAAGCCCTCCTTGGCGCCCCTCGTCGGCGGGATAGATCGAAGTCAGCGCGGTGAAGAAGTAGAAGCCTGGATCGACTTTCTCGGTCAGCTTCATTTCGAGCGTGAAGTCGTCGATCTTCTTCAGGCCGGAGATTTCGCTGGCCTGGCCCTTCTCGACCTCGGCCGCGCCCTCGATCAGGCGGACAAAACGCGCGCCGGGATAGGCCTTGGCGCCGTCCATGATGCGATTGTAGCTCCAGATGATGTCGTCGGCCGTCATCTTGCGGCCATGGTGGAAATAGGCGTCGTCGCGCAGCTTGAAGGTATAAACAAGACCTCCGCCCGAGACGATGGCCTCCCTGGCAAGCTCCGGAACCGGCTTGCCCTCGGCGGAGTCCCAGATGTAGAGCGACCGGTGCAGGCCTTTGGCGAAGATCTCGTCCTGGGCGCGCTGGGTCGTATGAATGTCCATGCTGGTGAAACTTGAGCCATAGGGCGCCGTCATGCGGATGGTGCCGCCCTTGCGCGGCGTCTGGGCCTCCGCCGTGGCGGCAGAGTGCCAGTCCCAAACCGGCCACGATCGCAATCTTCTTGAACATCATGTTTTCTCCAACAGTGCAGGCGTATTCCGATCAGCGAGTTGACCACTCGCAGCATGTCAAGCGCAAGGTCCTCATTTGCATACAAAGAGGCGGGGATCGAGTGCTCGGAATTTTGGACCCCACAAGCTCCTTAACCCCTAATTTGTGCGGTGCGCAAACGACTTGGATCGAAGAAAACCGATCTGCGCACTGACCGGAACTGTCGACACAATTCCGTCGTCGTCGTTCGATCAGTTTCACTTTGCCGGATTGGGGATGCTTTGGTGCCTGGGAAGTATTGGGCTTACGCCATCATACTGTGTTGCCTGGCGTCTCCCGCGCGAGGCAGCAGGCATCCAGCTTCTCAATTCCGATCACAACCTGGCAGGCGCCATCTGGTATCCATGCGCGAGGCGAGCCGAAACATGTCGCGCTCGGCAAACTTGAGCCACCCGTCGAAATGGGGTTGACGGGCGTGAAAGGATTGTCCGGTCACAGGGGCAAACCTGCCGCTGGTGATTTTCTCCCACGGTCGCGGCGGATGGTTCGGCGGGCATAATGACACTGGCAGAGGCGTTGGCTGACGCCGGCTTTGTCGTCGCCGCTATCAACCATCCCGGTGACAACGGCAACGACTCGCTCGCAGCGCGACGACCTTTCCGTGCTTGGCGTCACGTCCGGCGGATATGATCGGCTTGCTCGATTTCATGCTGAACAGCTGGAAGGACCGGAGCCGCGATCCGATCCCACCAAAATCGGATTCTTCGGCTTTTCCGCCGGCGCCTATACCGGCCTGGTGCTGGCGGGAGGCAATCCGGATTTCCGCAGGATCGCGCCCTATTGTCCAGAGTCGAACAAATCACCGCGGTTGCGAGCAGTTTCGCAGCGGCGACATTCCGGTCCAACCTGCCGCACGAGCCTCGAATCCGGGCCGCGGTGCTGGCGGACACGGCATTGAACTTTGCGTTTACGCAGGTAAGCCTGGCGGGGATCCAGATTCCCGCTGCTGATCTGGCGATCTGAATTCGGAGGCGCAGGCGTGGATCCGAAAAACTCCGCGCTCACCGCCAGCCGCCTGCCGGGCAAGCCAGACATTCACACCGTTGCGGCCAGCCACTTTGCCTTCCTGCCGCCATGCCCGCCGCCGCTCGCGGCAGCAGTCCCGCGCATCTGCACCGACGTGCCGGCGGGCTTCGATAGGGCCGCCTTTCACCGCGATTTCAACGCGAGCGTCGTTGGGTTCTTGCGGGAGCGTCTCGTCGGTGGCGGCGAGGTTCGCTGAAGTGACGAGCTGTTGTGAACGTGGCACGCTCTCATCTCCCTCGCCCCGCACTTCGCGGGGTCGAGACAGCTGAAACTCGCTCTTAGAGGGTTGGGGTGAGGGCATCTATCCACGAACGCCTGTGCTGATTGATAGCCTGTACCCCCTCACCCGGATCGATCCTAACGATGCGATCCGACCTCCCACAAGCGGGGCGAGGTAAGAGTGGAGCGCCGCAACGCGCGATGCTCAGCCCGTCGGCATGACGTAGGCGTAGATCCGGCCGCGCGAGATCGGCGCTTCGCGGACGCGGTTGCCGTTGTTGCCGGAGATCATGATCGGATTTCCTGATCGCATCGATGCCGGTGATGATGCCGACATGACCGCCGCCGCGGCCGCGCGCCATCACGGCGATGGCGCCGACCTGCGGCCCGGAGACGCGCTGGCCGTATTGCGCGAACGAACTCGCCATGTCCGAGCCGGTGCCGCGATAGCCGGAATGCTGCAGCACCATGTTCATGAAGCGCGCGCACCACAGGCTGCCGCGGCCGGTCGGGTTGCCGCCGAGGTGCCGGCGCGCTTCGGCGACCGACGTTGGACGAGCCGAAGCTCGCCGGCGCCGCCATGCCGCCGGGCGGCGTCAGGGTTGAATCATGATCGACGAAACGTTGCGTTGGCATCGGCAAAGCCGCCCGCCTGCATCTGCGCCACGCCGCGATCCCAGCGCGACGAGCGCGCTCATGTGCCGATGGTAATGATGGGTGTAGTGCCGCGCATGGTGCCCGGCGTGATAGGCGCGGGCATGCCGCCCTGCGCCATGGTGAGGCCGTGCTGAAGCCGGAGTGGCGGATACGGCGATGGACGCCGAACACAGTAGCCAGTGCGATGAAACGAAGCGACCGGCGAAACGCAAGCAACTGAACCATAGCTTGATCCTCTGATGACCACCCCCAATCCCACAGCGTTCGTGCGATGACGAACGCGGCGCCGGCGTTTGCGTTTTGCGCTGTGGCGAGAGGAAGATTTCATGCGGCAGTGCGGAAACGATTTCGGGGTCATTCCGCGATCATTTCATGGCGAAAAGATCCAGCCTGCCGCATTGCGGCCAGCGAGCATTAACTGCGATTTTCGGTCCGCCCGGAGAAACGCCAAACAAAAGAGGACCGCGTATGCCCTATGCCGTCACCAAGGATAATGTCCGCCTGCTATTTCGAAGAGGCGGGCAGCGGAACGCCGATCATCTTCCTGCACGAGTTCGCGGCCGACCACACCAATTGGGAGCCGCAGATGCGCTATTTCTCGCGCGGCCACCGCTGCATCGCCTATTCGGCGCGCGGCTATACGCCCTCCGACGTGCCGCCGTCGGCCGAGGTCTACACCTACAAGCATTTCTACACCGATGCGCTCGCCGTGCTCGATCATCTCGAGATCGCCAAAGCGCATTTCGTCGGGCTGTCGATGGGCTCGTATTCGTCGCTGCAGATCGGCCTCAACGCGCCGGAACGCGCGCTGTCGATGACGCTGGCCGCCGTCGGCTCCGGCTCTAATCTCGAAAATCTCGACGCCTTCCGCGCGCAGTGCCGGGCCAATGCCGAGCAGTATGAGACGATCGGATCGGTCGAGGTTGCAAAAGCCACGCGCGAGGCGCCGAGCCGGATTCCGTTCCTGCTGAAGGACCCGCGCGGCCATGCCGATTTCTACGCCGCGCTGGCGCGCCATGACGCCAAGGGTTCGGCCAACACCATGCGCAGCTTTCAGGGCGGCCGCCCTTCGATCTACACCATGACGGAGGCGATCCGGAAAGTGCCGACGCCGGCGCTGATCCTCTGCGGCGACGAGGACGACAATTGCATCGAGCCCGAGCCTGTTCCTGAAGAAGCATCTGCCGGCGGCGGGACTTTCGTTCTTCCCGAAGTCAGGCCACGTGCTCAATCTCGAGGAGCCGGCGCTGTTCAACGAGATGGTCGAGCGGTTCATCGCGCTGGTGGAGGCCGGACGCTGGCCGGTGCGGGATCCGAGGTCGATGGTGTGCCGTCATTCCGGGTGCGTGCGAGCCGTGCTCGGATCTAATTCATTCCGCGTACCGTGACTAGCCCGAATGGATTCCGGGCTCGACGCTTCGCTCGCACCCGGAATGACGAGCGGAGTCACTTCCCCTGCCGCCGCGGCTCAGCAGGGAACACGCCCTGCTCGCCGAACATGTTCCAGACCCACCAGGGCAGGTTCAGCGGCACCGGGCGGCCGTAGAGATCGAGCGCGACCGCGCGCTCCATCTTGACGTTGATCTCGTCGCAGAGCTGCACGAAATCCTTGATGGTGCAGAAATGGATGTTCGGCGTGTCGTACCAGGTGGCGGGCAGGTTTTCGGTGCGCGGCATGTGGCCGCCGACCAGCAGCTGCAGCCGCATCTTCCAGAAGCCGAAATTCGGGAACGAGACGATGGCGCGCTGGCCGATCCGCAGCAGGTTTTCCAGCACCGCCTTCGGCTGCCGCGTCGCCTGCAGCGTCTGCGACAGGATCACGTAGTCGAAGGCATCGTCGGGATAATTGACGAGGTCGGTGTCGGCGTCGCCCTGCACCACCGCAAGCCCCTTGGCGACGCAGCGGTTGACGCCCTCGCGCGACAGTTCGATGCCGCGGCCGTCGATGCCGCGGCTTTCCAGCAGCTGCAGCAGATCGCCGTCGCCGCAGCCGACGTCGAGCACGCTCGAGCCGCGCTCGACCATCTCGGCGACCAGCAGATGATCGGTGCGAAAATTCCCGGTGCGGTGCGGTGTCGACGCCGGCGAGCGGCAAGGCCTGTTCCTGAAAGCGCCATGCTCAAGCCGCCCGTCGCTGCCGAGGCCGCGCGCCTTGCCGGCGGATTGCAGGAAGGCGCGGGAGATGTCGAAGAATTCCGGCACGTCGAGCAGGAAGGCGTCGTGGCCGCGATCGGTTTCGATCTCGGCGAACGACACCCGCGCGCTCGACGCGTTCAGCGCATGCACCAGCGCGCGCGATTCCGCGGTCGGGAACAGCCAGTCGCAGGTGAACGACACCACGCAGAAGCGGGTCTTGATGCCGCGAAACGCCTGCGCCAGCACGCCGTCATGGTCGGCGGCGATGTCGAAATAGTCCATCGCCCGCGTCAGATAGAGATAGCTGTTGGCGTCGAAGCGCTCGACAAAGGACGAGCCCTGATAAGCGCAGATAGCTCTCGACCTGGAAATCCGCGTCGAACGAGAACGTCGGCAGCTCGCGGTCCTGCATCCGCCGCCCGAACTTGCGATGCAGCGCGGCGTCCGAGAGATAGGTGATGTGCGCGGCCATCCGCGCCACCGCCAGCCCGCGATGCGGATGGGTGCCGCTCGTCGAAATAGCGTCCGCCGCGCCAGTCCGGATCGGCCATCACGGCCTGCCGGCCGAGTTCGTGAAACGCGATGTTCTGCGCCGAATGGCGCGTCGATGCAGGCGATCGGCGAGCGTCGAGAACACGCGCTCCGGATAAGCCGCGGTCCATTGCAGCGCCTGCATGCCGCCCATCGAGCCGCCGACCACGCAGAACAGCGTTTCGATGCCGAGACCGGTCGAGCAGCATGGCCTGCGCGCGCACCATGTCGGGAATGGTGATGATCGGAAAATCCAGTCCCCACACCTTGCCGGTGGCGGGATTGGTCGAGGCCGGCCCGGTCGAGCCCATGCAGCCGCCGATCACGTTCGCGCAGATGATGAAGTAGCTGTCGGTGTCGAGCGGCCGGCCGGGACCGACCATGGTTTCCCACCAGCCGGGCTTGCCGGTCACCGGGTGCACATTGTTGACGTGCTGGTCGCCGGTCAGCGCGTGGCAGACCAGGATGGCGTTGGAGCGATCGGCGTTGAGTTCGCCATAGGTCTGGTAGGCGATCTGGAACGGCGCGAGATCGATGCCGCAATCGAGCTTCAGCGGCTGATCGATGCCGAACTTCGCCACCTGCGAAGTCGGATGATCTGCCTCATGGGCGCGATCCTCGCTGTGGATCGACGGGACTCGGTATCGACTGCACGTTGGTCATCTCGGCCACCGTCCTCCTTGCCGGAGGTCTCTCGGACAGAAATCAGGCCATAAAAAACCCGGCCTGAACAAAGGTTCGAGCCGGGATCACTTCTGTCCCCGGCCTGTTTAGCGAGTTGTTTAACGTGGCTGCAAGCCGGCCGGCTCAAATGACCACGGAACTGGCGCAAAGCTAGTCCCTGACGCGGCCTTTCGTCAAGGCAAGGCCGGGTCGTTAGGTTAACCGGTGCGCCTGACAGCGGCGCGCTCTTGCGCCGTTTGCCACCTTGCGGACAGAACCGTGCTTTCCTAATCAATGCGACTGTCTGCCGGCGCGCATGCGCTGCGTCAGCGCGAAGGTTTCGAGAGCATGTCAAAGCCACCGCCGGCGCCGCCCTCGCTTGCAGGAGCTGCGCAAGGAGATCGATGCCATCGACGAGCAGGTTCACCGCCTCTTGATGGCGCGCGGCGACATCATCGACCGCCTGATCCAGGTCAAGCAGACCCAGGAAGTCGGCTCCGCGTTCCGCCCGGCGCGCGAGGCCGGCATGATGCGCGCGCTTGGTCGAGCGTCATCGCGGCATCCTGCCGCTCGACACCATCGAGAGCATCTGGCGCGTCATCATCTCGACCTTCACCTACGTCCAGGCGCCGTTCTCGGTGCATGCGGATGTCTCGGTCGGCGAATCCGCGATGCGGGATTCGGCGCGGTTTCATTTCGGCTTCGTCGTGCCCTATGTCGCGCATTTCAGCGCGCAGGCGGCGGTGGAGGCGGTGGCGAAATCGAAGGGCGACCTGGCGCTGGTCTCGGCGATCTCGAGCCGCACGCCGTGGTGGATCGCGCTGGAAGCCGAGCGGCGCGCCAAAGATCATCGCGCGGCTGCCGTTCCTCGAGCGCGCCGACCATCCGGCGGCGCTGCCGGTGTTCGTGATCTCGCGCGTCGCCGACGACGCCATGGTGACCGAGGTCGAGATGTGGAGCGTCCGCGTCTCCGGCTGGAACGCCGATATCGCCCGCGCGCTGGCGCCGCTCGCCGAAATCGTCGCCGTGCCCGACACCGCCTTCGACGGCGCGGCGCTGCTGGTCTCGGTCGCCGGCACCGGGCTTCGAAAGATCAAGACTGGCCCTGATCAAGGCCGGCGCCTCGGTGCGCTCATCGGCCCTCGTCGGCAGCCACGCAACGCGCTATACGGTGCCCCCGAACGGGGCTGCCAAGATCTTAAGAGCCGCCCTGCACATATCCGGAGTTAGAAGATGTCCCGCCCCGTGCCGAATCCCGGCATTCTCGATATTGCGCCCTACACGCCCGGCAAGAGCCCGGTGCCGGAGCCGGGCCGCAAGGTGTTCAAGCTGTCCGCCAACGAGACGCCGTTCGGGCCGTCGCCGAAGGCGATGGCGGTCTACAAGGAGGCGGCGGCGCATCTGGAGGATTATCCGGAAGGCACCTCGCGGGTGCTGCGCGAGGCGATCGGCCGCGCCTACGGGCTCGATCCGAACCGCATCATCTGCGGCGCCGGCTCGGACGAGATCCTCAATCTGCTGGCGCACACCTATCTCACCCAGGGCGACGAGGCGATCTCCACCGCCCACGGCTTTCTGGTCTACCCGATCGCGACCATGGCGAACGGCGCCAAGAACGTCGTCGCGCCCGAGACCAACTTCACCGCCGATGTCGATGCGATCCTGAAGCTGGTGTCGCCGCGCACCAAGCTGGTGTGGCTCGCCAACCCGAACAACCCGACCGGGACCTACCTGCCGTTCGACGAGGTCAAGCGGCTGCGCGCCGGCCTGCCGCCGCATGTGCTGCTGGTGCTCGACGCCGCCTATTCCGACTACGTGTCGCGCAACGACTACGAGCTCGGCCTCGAGCTGGTGGCGACCACCGAAAACACCGTGATGACGCACACCTTCTCCAAGATCCACGGCCTGGCGGCGCTGCGGATCGGCTGGATGTTCGGCCCCGCCCACATCATCGACGCGGTCAACCGCATCCGCGGGCCCTTCAACGTCTCGACGCCGGCGATGCTGGCGGCGGTGGCGGCGATCGAGGACACCGCGCATGTCCAGATGTCGAAGGCGCACACCGAGAAGTGGCGCAACTGGCTGACGGAAGAGATCAGCAAGCTCGGGCTGAAGGTGACGCCGAGCGTGGCGAATTTCGTGCTGATCCATTTCCCGCCGAGAAGGGCAAGACCTCGGCAGAGGCCGATGCGTTCCTCACCAGGCGCGGCCTGGTGCTGCGGGCGCTGAACAATTACGGCCTGCCGCATGCGCTGCGCATGACCATCGGCACCGAGGAGGCCAACCGCCTCGTCGTCGACGGCCTGCGCGACTTCATGGCCGGCAAAGTGAACGATCTGGACGCCACGATCTGTTCAAACGCATCGCGCTGATCGGCTTCGGCCTGATCGGCGGCTCGATCGCGCGCGCTGCGCGCGTGCAGGGGCTCGCGGGCGAGATCGTCACCACCGCGCGCTCGGAAAAGACCCGCGCGCGCGTCGCCGAGCTCGGCATCGTCGATCGCGTGCTGGAGACCAATGCGGAAGCGGTCAAAGGACGCCGACCTCGTCATCCTCTGCATCCCCGTCGGCGCCTGCGGGCCGGTGGCGCAGGAGATCGCGCCGTTCCTCAAGCCGGGCGCGATCGTGTCCGACGTCGGCTCGGTCAAGGGCGCCATCGTCCGCGACGATGGCGCCGCATCTGCCGCAAGGCGTCCATTTCGTGCCGGCGCATCCGGTCGCCGGCACCGAGCATTCCGGCCCCGATTCCGGCTTCGCCGAGCTGTTCATCAACCGCTGGTGCATCCTCACGCCGCCGGAAGGCACCGATCCGACGGCGGTCGAAAGCTGCGCGCATTCTGGGCCGGCCTGGGCGCCAGGGTCGAGATCATGACGCCGGACCATCACGACCTCGTGCTCGCGATCACCAGCCATCTGCCGCATCTGATCGCCTACACCATCGTCGGCACCGCGGACGAACTGGCGCAGGTGACGTCGTCGGAGGTGATCAAATTCTCCGCCGGCGGCTTTCGCGACTTCACCCGCATCGCGGCCTCCGACCCGACGATGTGGCGCGACGTGTTCCTGACCAACAAGGACGCGGTGCTGGAGATGCTCGGCACCTTCAACGAGGACCTCTCGAAGCTCACCCGCGCGATCCGCCGCAACGACGGCGAGGCGCTGTTCGAGCATTTCACCCGCACCCGCGCCATCCGCCGCGGCATCGTCGAGATCGGCCAGGACTCCGCCGCCCCGACTTCGGCCGCCCGCACGCGCATCTGGAGAAGAAGGTGGAGTAAGGCATGACGATGCGGCTGCTCTCCTCCGCAATGATGCGTCGTTCCGGCAAAGGCCGGGACGAGCTCAGAACAGCGGCGGCGACCTGCGCCACCTTCAGCGGCCCGAGCAGCACCGCTGCCGTCGACGAAGCGCAGCGGGAAACGGCGCGCCTCTCTTGCCTTCGCAGCACGGCCTCGGTGCCGAGCGAATTGATGCCGGCGGCGACGCCGACATTGGCGTTCTGCTTGACCACCTTGCCGAGCCCGGGATCGCGCGCGATCGAGCGCGCCAAAGAGATTGTTGAGATCCTGCGTCTTCACGCCGGGCGCGACGCGGATCCAGCGTCGCCTGCGGCACGCCCTCTTCCAGCATCTTGTCGATGCCGAGCGCCGGGATGATCTTGCTCGAGGCCGGCGACCGTCATCTGCAACTCGCCGTCGAGTCGGCCGTTGGCGTTGAGCGCGAGCGTGCCCGCGGCAACCGCGATCAGATCTCGCCCTGCTGAATGCGCGACTGCACGATCTCGACATGGCCGCCGGCGGCCTGCAATCTCGCGGAAGCCGCTGCGGCCATGGTTTCGGCGCGAAATCCTTCAGGCCGGTCAGCCTGGTGCGCACGTCGGCGTCGAAGGGTGCCGGCCAGCACCGGATGCACGCTCCTGCACGCTGCCGCTCGTTGATCTGCGAGCACGGTCTCGATCACGGGTTGATCCGACGGCGAACCCTCGGCCAGCCGGCCATGCAGCTCGACGATGCTTGGCGCGCGCCAGCGGCGTCTGCGGTCGATGCGTTGATTCGGTCGATCGCGGGCATCGTCGAACACGATGGAGACGCGCTGCGGCACCGCCGGCAGGCCGACCACGCTGGCTGCGGGCCTTGCTCCAGTCGCTCACCGACGGCGACTGCTCGGGATCGGCGATGCGTGGCCGGCGCATTGAAATTCGCGATCACGCAGTTTCGGATCGTAGATCTGCGCCACGACCAGGATTTCGCCGAGCCGCGCCGTGAACGGCGTGCGCGCCAGCGGTCTGCGACACCAGCGCGACGCTGGCATCCTCGCAGCGCACTTCGAGGCGGAACGGAAAACCGGCGACCGAGCGGCTTGGCGCAATCACTAGACCCGGCCGGATTTCGCCTCCTGCGCACGCCAGGCGTCGGCGCGCGCACCGACTTCGGAGGCCGCATAGAACCAGAACGCGCTCCAGGCGACGGCGGCGACCAGGACCAGGACGGGCACGAAGAACAGGCGCCAAAGCGGGCGCCGGCGCGGCGCGAGGGTCATTGACAGGCATGCGGCGTCCCTTTGGCTCACGATTTTGTCAAATGTAAGCGGCAATCGCGCCAGGGTTAAAGCCGCGGAATTCTACCGCTTCGGCCGTTCTGATAGCCGTAGGTCGCTAATGTCGGCGATGACTCCTTTCCGACTCACGAATTCCCCAACGGCGACCTCTGGGTGTTCGGCTACGGCTCGCTGATGTGGCGGCCGGGCTTTGAATTCATCGAGCAGGTCGCGGCGCGGCTGATCGGCGAGCACCGCGCGCTTTGCGTCTATTCGTTCGACCACCGCGGCACGCCGGAAAAGCCCGGGCTGGTGCTCGGGCTCGACCGCGGCGGCGCCTGCCGCGGCATCGCCTTCCGGGTCGCGGCGAAGCTGCGCGCGCGACACCATCGCGCTATCTGCGCAGCCGCGAGCAGACCACCAACGTCTATCGCGAGGTGCATGCGTTCGGTCTGGCTCGAGAACGAGCCGCGGCAGCGCGGTCAGCGCGCTGGCTTACGTGGTCGATCGCGGCCATGTGCAATATGCCGGGCGGCTCTCGCTCGACCGAGCAGCTCCGCTATCGTGCAGCAGGGCCACGGCCGTTCCGGCAGCAATCGCGACTACGTGCTCGCCACGCGTCAAGTCGATCGAAGCGCAAGGATTTCGCGACGCCGCAACTGCATCAGCTCGCGATGATGCTGCATGACAGCGCATCGCTCCACCTTCATCGAGGGAGGCGAGAGAAGCCGCATCAGTCCTTCGCGCGGCGCGCGACGGCATCGCGGCCGAACAACTGCGCCTGCTCGCTGCCGCGCGCCGCCTCGACCAGCCGGTTGGTGGCGTCCTCGATCGCGGTGCGAGATCGCGCGATGAATTCCTTGCGCGGTCAGGCCCGGCGGCAACGGATCGAGGAATTCGACCACCAGCGTGCCGGGATAGCGCATGAAGGTGCGGCGCGGCCAGAACAGCCCGGAATTCAGCGCCACCGGCAGGCACGGCACGCCGCTGTCGACGTAGATCTGGCCGACGCCGGTCTTGTAGTGCGGCGGCGCGTCGACCGAGCGCGCGCGTGCCTTCCGGAAAGATGATCAGCTGCCGGCCGCTGCGGACTTCCGCGCCGGCGCGCGCCGCGCCATGTCCATCAGCGAGCGCGGGCCGCCGCCGCGGTCGACGCCGATCATGTCCGGCCTTCATCAGATACCAGCCGAAGAACGGAATCCAGGTCAGCTCGCGCTTGTAGGATGAACAGCGGCTGCATCGAAGAACTGCAGCAGCGCGAAGGTTTCCCACATCGACTGATGCTTCGACGCGACGATCAGCGGTCCCTGCGGAATTTTCTCAAGCCCGCGATACTCCACCTTGGTGTTGCAGATCACGCGCATCAGCCAGACGCTGCTGCGCGCCCAGGCCATCGGCGACCGTCATGAAGGCGCCGCGCGCGGCATCAGGAAGGTCGGGATGCGCGACGATGATCCAGAACACCAGCACCAGATAGAACAGCACGTTGTAGACCAGCGAACGCAGGAAGATCGAAACCATCGAAATACCCGATCAGTTGGCCTGAGCCGTCGCCGGCCGGCGCGGCGGCAGCGAACCGGTCGGCTGGTCGGCAAGTTCGGGCGTCAGATCGAGGCCGACATCGGCCAGCCGCACCCGCACCTCGGCGGCGACGTATTTGGCATACTCCGATAGCAGCAGGCGCAAGGTCGCGCCACTCGTCCACCACGGCTCGTCGCGCCATTTGTCGCCGACCACCGCGAACGGGATCAGCGTGATATCCGGCATCGCGTGCGACAATTCCACGATAGCCCGCGGCATGTGGTAGTTCGACGTCACCACGATCAGCGACTTGAAGCCGCGCTCGCGCGCCCAGCGCCGCGTCTCGGCGGCGTTGCTGCGGGTGTTGACGGCGGAGCGGTCGAGATCGACGCAGCAGCGCAGCAGCAGCGACTGGTTGTCGGGCAGCGAGCGGGAAATGTCGCTCGCGGCGTTGGTCGGATGCACGCCCGAGATCAGCAGCCGCTTGCCGTAGCCGCCGGCCAGCAATTCCATCGCATCGGAGACGCGCGACGAGCCGCCGGTCAGCACCACGATGCCGTCGGCGTTGCGCGCCGGCTTGACTTCGACGCCGCGCAGTTGCGAGAGGAAGCCGACGAAGCCGACCGCCGCGCCGACGAACAGCGATCGCCAGCGCGGCGACGATCGTCGCGCGCAGCCATCCCGCGGCCGCGCAGCCGGCGCGTTCGGCGATCTATCGTCGGACTGCAGACTCATGCGGTGCTGGCGATCCTCTCCCCACGTCAATTCTAGAACGTTTTCAGGCGAAGTGGAGTCCGGTTTGGCGCGCTTCGCGCAGCGCGTCGACCTCAGTCCGATGTCGTCAAGCGTGGCGAACAGCGTCCGCCGCGAGGCCCAGGCGGTGATCGCCGCGATCAGCACCGCCTGCGCCGCCAGCGCCAGATAGCCGGACGGACGCAGCGAAAACGTCCCCAGCAGCGCCGCGAACTGATCGCCGACCGGGGTGCCGGAGAACCAGCCCGCGATCGATTCGGAGAAGCCGAAGCCCAGCATCGCGACGCCGCCGCCGATCACGCCGCCTTCGCAGGCCGAGCCGGAGGAAATGCCGCAGGAAGCGGTTGGCGATGTAGCTGTCGCCGGCGCCGACGAAATGCAGCACCTCGACGATCGGGCGGTTCGCCGCCATCGCGCCGCGGGTCGCGAACGACACCGAGATGATGGTCGCGATGATCACCAGCGCGAGGATGCCGATGCCGGCGAACACGGTGGCGCCGGTCATCGAGCGCATCCGCTCGATCCAGGCGCGGTGATCGTCGACGCTGGCGGACGGCGCCACCTGCGTCACCCGCGCGCGCAGCGCTGGCGAGATCGAGCACGGTGCCGGGCTGCACCCGCGCGACGATGACGCGCGGCACCGGCAGATCGTCGATCGACAAGTCCGCTGCCGAGCCACGGCTCCAGCAATTTGGCCGATTCGTCCTTGCTGAAAGGCCTGACCTCGACGATGCCGGGCTGCGTCCGCATCGCCTCGGCCACCGCCGCCGCGTCGCGCGTCGAGATCGCGCCCGGCGTGCGGGGCGCACCTGGATGGTGATTTCGCTGGCGACCTCCGACTGCCATTCCGCCGCCGACGCGCTCACCAGCAGCACCGCGCCGGTGGTGATCGAGGCGAGGAACGTCATGATGGCGACGACCGCGACCAGCGCGCGGCCGGAGATCGAGGCGCGCGGCACGATCGGCGACATGTTGCGCGCCTGCGCCGGCACCTGCGGGCGTTCGTGCCGAGGTCCACCAGCGGGCCATGCTCGTCGCCGGTCCTACTCATAGATGTGCAGCCGTCCCTGATGCAGCACCAGCCGCCGCGCCTCGTACTGGTCCATCAGCGTGATGTCGTGGGTCGCGATGATGACCGCGGTGCCGGACTTGTTGAGCTCGATGAACAGCCGCAGCAGCCGCCGCCCCAGCGTCGGATCGACGCTGCCGGTCGGCTCGTCCGCCAGCAACAATTGCGGCCGCGAGATCACGGCGCGCGCGATCGCCGCGCGCTGCTTCTCGCCGCCGGACAGGATCGGCGGCAGCGCATCCATCCGCTCGCCGAGGCCGACCCATTTCAGGAGATCGATCACCTCGCGGCGGTAGCTCGATTCCTCGCGGCCCATCACGCGGAACGGCAGCGCGACGTTTTCGTAGGTGGTCATGTGGTCGAGCAGGCGGAAATCCTGCAGCACGATGCCGATGCGCTTGCGCAGATCGGCGACCTGATCCTTGCCGAGCAGCGAGACGTCGTGGCCGAACAGATTGACCAGGCCGCGGGTCGGCCGCAGCGACAGGAACAACAGCCGCAGCAGCGAGGTCTTGCCGGCGCCGGACGGGCCGGTCGAGGAACTGGAAGGAATGCGCGGGGATCAGGAAGCGAGAGGTCGCGCAAAATCTCCGGGCCGAGCCCGTAGCGCAATCCGACATTTTCGAACCGAACCAAGCTCAGCTCCGTTCGATGTGGGGACGCGACCGGAGACGCCCGGAATCCGGAACCCGGCCGTGCAGCCCGCTCCGTCGGCTGCGAACCGGACAAAACGGTTGTGCGTCGGTTATGGTTTCCGATTCGTTAACGGTCGCCTTGTAGCATCCCGGCAGCGTCATTGTGGAGATTGGGCTCCATGCACATCGTTTGCCCCCATTGTACAACGTCCTACGCCATCAATCTGGCCACGCTGGGCGCGGCCGGCCGCACCGTCCGCTGTTCCCGCTGCAAGGAGGTCTGGCTGGCGCGGCCGGAGGATGCGGTCGAGCGTGACGCCCGCCGTGCCCGCCATGGCGGCGGCCGGCCACGCCGGCCGGCGCCGACGACGCCGCCGCCGAATGGGAGGCGATGGCGCGCGCAGGAAGACGGCGCGCAGCAACCCCGTCGTCGACAGCCCCTCGATTTCGGCCGACTGGCCCGCCGACGGACGAAGCCTCGGCCGACGAGGCCGACTGGCCGTCGGTCGCCCGCGACGACATGCCGAGCCGCATGACGACGGCAGCCGCTGCGACGCCTCGGCTTCGCCAGCTGTTTCAGGCTGCCGGCGCATGCTTCGCTGCCCGGCAAGCCATCGGTCGGCCTGCCCACGGCCTGCGCCGCGATGGGCGCGCTGGTGCTGGCGCTGATGATCTGGCGCGCCGACGTGGTGCGGCTGCTGCCGCAGACCGCGCGCTTCTACAAAGATGGTCGGCCTCGAGGTGAATCTGCGCGGGCTGGCGTTCAAGGACATCAAGATCACCAACGAGACCGTCGACGGCAAGCCGGTGCTGGTGATCGAGGGCGTGATCGTCGGCGAGACCAAGCAAGCCGGTCGAACTGCCGCGGCTGCGCTTCTCGCGTGCGCGACGCGCAGGGCGCGGAGATCTACGCCTGGAACGCGGTGCTGGAGCAGCCGGTGCTGAAGCCGGGCGAACGCGCCTGGTTCAAGTCGCGGCTGGCCTCGCCGCCGCCCGAAGGCCGCAATATCGACGTACGCTTCTTCAACAAGCGGGATCTCGCCGGCGGCCACGCCTGACATGACCGGAGCGTCCGCGCTCGCAAGATGAGCCTGATGCCGATGCCGCGCGTGCTGATCGCCGACGACGAAGATTCCATGCGCACGCTGGTGGCGCGCGCCATCGCCATGGACGGCCACGACACCGTCACCGCCGAAGACGGCGCCGAAGCGCTGGATATCCTGACCCGCGAACAGGGCGCGTTCGATCTGCTGCTCACCGACATCCAGATGCCCGTGATGGACGGCATCGCGCTGGCGCTGGCCGCGGCGCGCGATTTTCCGGACCTGACAGATTCTGCTGATGACCGGCTTTGCCGATCAGCGCGAACGCGCCTCCGGCCTCAACGCCATCGTGCATGACGTGGTGACAAAGCCGTTTTCGGTGGCCGATATCCGCACCGCGGTGGCGGACGCGCTGGCGGCGAGGAAGGCGTAGCTACGGTCGAATCGCGGCGCACTCAACGCGACTCCCAACTCGTCATGCCTGCGCATGCGGGATGCGAACGCCGCAGCCTATCCAGTCTCACCACTGCAGCTCAAGAATACGGCATCTGCTTCGATCGCTGTGACTCGCTCGCGAAATGACGGAGAGCCTCAATAATCCTTCAGCAGCCGCTCGATATAGTCGAGCTTCGATCTGCGGGCGCGGCGGATCGGCGAGGCGGCGGCGCAGTTCTTCCAGGATCCGGCGCACCCGCTGCACGTCGATCTCGCCGGGGATCTTCACCGAGCAGATCGTCGGTGAATTCGCTGTCCGTGCAGCGGGCCGCCCGAGCGGATCGGTGCCGTTGGCGCCGCCCTGCTGCCGGCCGGCGCGATTGCCCGGGCCGTCGCCCGGTCCGGTCGCCGTCGCCCTGCTGCATCGCTTCGGCCAGGCTCTGGGCGCCCTTGCGCAGCGCTTCCAGCGCGCGGCCTTGCGAATCCACCGCGCCGTCGGCGTTGCCCTCGCCGAGCCTGCCGGTGGCGTCGCCCATCGCGGGATCGGCCTGCGCCGAGGCCGTCCTCGCCGTCGCCCTGGTCGCCGCCTTGCTGGCCCTGCTGCCCTGCTGCTGCCCTTGCTCGCCGCGCTGGCCCTTCTCGCCGCGCTGGCCCGTGCCCCATGCCGCGCTTGGCGAGCTCTCCTGCTGCAACTTCTTCGAGCCGGTCGCGCAGGCCCTGCTGGTCCTGCTGCAGGTCGCCCATGCTCTGGTCGCCCTGCTTGCCGCGCATGGCGGTCGCGCCGCGAGATCCTGGCCCTGCTTGAAGGTCTTGTCGCGCAATTGCTGCTGCTTGCGGATCATGTCGCCGAGCTCGTTCAGCGCCTGCTCCATGTCGCTGTCGCCGGACTGGCCGGGCTGCGCCATCTGCAGGTTTTCCAGCATCTGCTGCAGCTGCTCGAGCAGTTGCCTGGCCGCATCCTTGTCGCCGGAGCGCGACAGCCGCTCCATGCCGGTCGATCATGTTCTTGAGATCCTGCTGGCTCAGCATCTTGGTGTTGGGATCGAGCGGGCGCGCCAGCTGCTGCGGATTGTTGCGCAGCTGTTCGGCGAGCTGGCGCAGGAAATTATCCAGCGCCGCGCGCAGATTGTCGGTGAGCTTCTTGATCTCCTCGTCGCTGGCGCCGCGTTCCAGCGCCTGCTTGAGCGCCTCCTGCGCCGCGCGCAGCGCCTTGTCGACGTCGGTGATGTTGCCGTCCTCGATGGTGACGGCGAGCGCCCACAGGCTGGCGACGACCTCGCGCATGCGCATCGTCGGTGCGGCGCGGCCTCGAGCTGCCGCGCGACGCTGTAGAGGCCGAGATAATGGCCGGCTTCCGGCGTGAACAGTTCCGGCGCGATCATCAGCGCATCGAGCGCGGCAAAGACCTGCGACGTTCTGGTTGGCGTCGAGCGCCAGGATGCGGCGCTGCTCGATCAGCGCCCGCGCCAGCGGTTTGGTGAACAGCCGCTCCGGCAGCCGCATGTTGAACGGCTCGCTCTTGCCCTCATTGCCGGCCTCGTCCTTTGCCGTCAGCGTCAGCGTGACGTCGGCGCCGGCATAGGGGTCTTCGCTGAGATCCTTGACGGTCTGGCCGACGCCGTTGCGGGTGCGCGCATTCGGCAGCACCAGCGGAAACTGCGGCGCGCTCGAACAGCGGCCGCGGCTCGGCGCTGCAGTGCCTTTCGCGGCTCCTGCGCCGGACTTCGATCGGCCGCGGACGGCGCAAAATGCGCGCGCGCTTCGGTGACGCCGTAATCGTCCTCGATCTTGTAGGACATCTGCAGCGAGCCGCGGGCCTGACGTTCCGGATCCTTGGCCAGCGAAATGGTCGGGGCGCGGTCGGGAGTGGCGGTGAACTTCCATAGCGGCTGGCCGGCAGGCGCGCGGACATGCGCGGTGCCGTCGCCGGCGATCGTGAAATGCCGCTCGTTGGTGCCCTTGGGCGCCTGCTCGGCCGGCGCGACTTCGGTCACGCCGCCGCCGACCACCACGTCGATGCGTGCCGCCGCTCGAGCGCACGATCAGCGTGCTGCCGGCCGGCACCGGCAACGGCCCGCTGTCGGGCGCGGCGGCTTCCTTGTTCGCGGCCGACAGGATGATCGGCGGCTTGCCGGTGTAGACCGGCGGCGTCACCCAGGCATCGACCCTGATATTGGCCGGCGCCAGCACGCCGTTCCAGTCGAACGCCGCGGCGATCCGCATCGCGCGCTCGTCGCCGGCGGCGACATAGGCCGCCACCATCATCACCACGACCAGCGCGCGCAGCGCCCAGGGATCGTGGATCGGCAAGCCGCGGCGACGGCAGGCCGGCGCGGATGCGCTTGATCGAGGCCAGCGTGCGCTCGCGCTGCTGCCTGCCACAGCGCCAGCGCCACCGGGTCCTGCGTCGCCAGCGTATCGGTGAGCGCGGTCGCCGGGCGATGGCGGATGCCGGTGCCGCGGTCGAGCCGGCTCAAGCGCCTCTTCGCGGGTCGGCCAGCGAAAGCGAATCAGCGGGAACAGCGCGCCGCAGCGCCAGCAGCACGAACAGGCCGAGTGCCGATGACGCGCGCGACAGAACGGCAGCGCCAGCCACAATCCGGCCCAGGACACCACCAGAAACAGTCCGACGACGGTCAACAGCCGCGCCAGATGCGGCCAGGCGCGCTCCCACGCGATCGCATATTTGGCCCGTTGCAGGGCCTGCGTCAGCTGCAGCCGCGCGACGGCATCAGGCTCGCGCGCGGGCTCTGAGGGGTCAGGGGTGGCGCCGCTCAATAAACTCTCCGGGTTGCCGGCAACATCAGCCTAGCACAACGGCGGCAATGAGGCACCCGTTCCAGCGGGTAACCCACACCCGGAAATACGCATAACACGAAGGCGTGACTGCAGGCTCGCGACCCCGTAACGTCCGCGCGCGAACCATCAAAAACACACAAGGAAACGTCATGGACCAGAAAACCGTACGACAAGGGCCTGGAAGTTCGCAAAGCCGTGCTCGGCGAGGCCTATGTCAACAACGCCCTGAAGAACGTCGACGAGTTTCAACCAGCCGTTCCAGGAACTGCTCACCGAATATTGCTGGGGCGCGGTGTGGGGCCGCGAGGAACTGCCGCGCAAGACCCGCAGCATGCTCAACCTCGCCATGATCTCGATCCTCAACCGGCCGCACGAATTGCGCGCGCACCTCAAGGGCGCGCTGACCAACGGCGTGCACGCGGGACGAGATCCGCGAAATCCTGATGCAGGTCGCGATCTATGCCGGCATGCCCGCCGGCGTCGACAGTTTTCGCATCGCGCGCGAAGTGTTCGCCGAAATCGACAAGGCCTGAGGACGCATCATCATGGAAATCGGATTCATCGGCCTCGGAAAGATGGGCTTCCCGATGGCGCGCCGCCTGATCGAGGCCGGGCATCAGCTCACCGTGTTCGACACGCGGAAGGAAGCCGTCGACAAGCTGGTCGCGCTCGGCGCGCAGGCGGCGTCCTCGCCAAAGGACATCGCCGACCGCGTCGAGACCGTGCATGGCGAGCCTGCCGTCGCTGCAGGCCTCGCTCGAGGTCGCGACCGGCGCCGGCGGCGTGATCGAGGGCAAGCGCGTCAAGCGCTTCGTCGATCTCTCCACCGTCGGCTCGCAGATGGCGGTGCGGATTCACGACCTGCTCGGCACAAACGCAACATCGTGCAGACTCGACAGCCCCGTCAGCGGCGGCGTCGGCGGCGCCGAGAAGGGCACGCTGGCGGTGATGGTGTCGGGCCCGCGCGCCGATTTCGAGACGGTGAAGCCCGCGCTCGGCGTGATCGGCAAGGTGTTCTTCATCGGCGAGAAGCCCGGCTCCGGCGCAGACCATGAAGCTCGCCAACAATTTCCTGTCGGCGACCGCGATGGTCGCGACGTCGGAAGCCGGTGGTGATGGGCGTCAAATCCGGGCTCGATCCGGCCGTCATGATCGACGTCATCAACGCCGGCTCGGGCATGAACACCGCGAGCCGCGACAAGTTTCCGCGCGCGGTGCTGCCGCGCAGCTTCGATTTCGGCTTCGCCACCGGGCTGATGGTGAAGGACGTGCGGCTGTGTCTCGAAGAGATGAAATCGCTGGGGCTGTCGATGGAAGTCGCCGAAGCGGTCGGGCGGCTCTGGGAAGTCGTGATCCGCGACATGGGCGCGGAGTCGGATTTCACCGCCGCGATCAAGCCGATCGAGAAGGCCGCGGGTGTGGTGGTGGCGGCGCTGAAGGCGGCACACGCGGCGAAGTGAGTCGCCCGTGCGCAGCCGCCGGCGAACGCGTGCCGGACACGCGCCTGACTCTACGTCACAGCCACGGCGCCGGCCGGTCCATCGCGATCAGCGCCTCGACCTCGATGCGCGGACGCACCACGGCGTACTGGTCGTCCTTGACCAGCACTTCCGGCACCAGCGGCCGCGTGTTGTAGAAGCCGGACTGCACCGCGCCGTAGGCGCCGGCGGTCATGATCGCCAGGAGATCGCCGGCCTTCGGCTCGGGCAGCGTGCGGTCGAGCGCGAGATAGTCGCCGGTTTCGCAGACCGGCCCGACCACGTCGGCCATGATCGTTCGCGCGCCCTTGGCGGCCTCGCGCACCGGCAGGATGTCGTGATGCGCTTCGTACAGCGTGGGCCGGATCAGGTCGTTCATCGCGGCGTCGATGATGACGAAATTCTTGGCCTCGCCCGGCTTCACATAGATCACGCGGGTAACGAGGATGCCGGCATTGCCGACGATCATGCGCCCCGGCTCGAACATCAGCGTGCAGCCGAGATTATGCGTCACCCGCTTGACCATCGCGGCATAGGCGTCGACGGCAGCGGCGGCGCTTCGCGGTCCACGTGATAGGGAATGCCGAGCCCGCCGCCGAAATCGATATGCGAGATGGTGTGGCCGTCGGCGCGCAGCGTCTGCACGAAATTCGGACAGAGATCCGGAACGCGGTTTCCATCTTGCCGAGATCGGTGATCTGGCTGCCGATATGCATGTCGGCGCCGGTCACCTCGATCCCCGGCAGCTTTGCGCGCGCGGGCATAGACCTCGCGCGCCCGCGCGATCGGGACGCCGAACTTGTTTTCGGACTTGCCGGTGGCGATCTTGGCATGGGTGCCGGCATCGACGTCGGGATTGACCCGCACCGAGATCCGCGCGGTCTTGCCGGCCTCGACCGCAAGCCGCGACAGCAGTTCCAGTTCGGGCTCGGACTCGACGTTGATGCAGAGAATGTCGGCGGCCAGCGCCGCGCGCAGTTCGGCCTCGGTCTTGCCGACGCCCGAGAACAGAATCTTGCTCGGCGGAATGCCGGCCGCCAGCGCGCGCTTCAACTCGCCGCCGGACACCACGTCGGCGCCGGCGCCGAGCTTTGCCAGCGTGCGCAGCACCGACTGGTTGGAATTCGCCTTCATGGCGTAGCAGACCAGCGACCTTCTCGCCGGCAAAGGCCTCGGTGAAGACGCGGTAGTGGCGCTCCAGCGTCGCGGTCGAATAGCAATAGAACGGCGTGCCGACGGCATCCGCGAGTTCGGACAGATTGACCGCCTCGGCGTGCAGCACGCCGTTGCGATAGTCGAAATGATTCATGGCGCGCTCAGTTGCCCAGCAGCGGGTCGAGGACGAATGGTTTCTTGCTGCCTTTGGGCAGCGGCGGGCGCCGCCTCCGACCCGTAGGTCGGATTGAAGACGCCGGGCTGCGCCGCGCGCTCGGTCTCGGTATCGGCTGCGACGGCGCGTCGACGACCTGCGGCGGCGTTCGGCGGCAGATCGAGCCCGCCCTTGCGGCCGCAGCCGCCGAGCGCGAGCGCGGTCGCGCTCAGCACAATGATGGCCCATCCCGACGGGGTCAGGCGGTAGTTACTGGTCACGACGAAATCCCCAATGCGGGCCGCACCATACAAAGATTGCTCTGCTCTGGCGAGAGCCGGATAAGCCATGCGAAATTGCAGCGAAATTTCTGGCCTCAGCCCAATTTTCGCTCTTTTTCCAGCCGCTTCGGCCCAGGCCTTCGCCTGCGCCAGCACGTTCTTCGGCGCGGTGCCGCCATAGCTGGTGCGGCTCTTCACCGACGATTCCACCGACAGCACCTTCAGGGCCTCCGGCCGTAATCTTCGGCTCGACCTCCTGCATCGCCTTCAGCGGCAGTTCGTGCAGCGCCACGCCCTGTTTCGAGGCCAGCCCGACGATGCGCCCGGTGACGTGATGGGCGTCGCGGAACGGCATTTTCAGCGTCCGCACCAGCCAGTCGGCGAGATCGGTGGCGGTGGCGTAGCCCTCGCCGGCGGCGGCCTTCATCCGCGCTTCGTCCGGCACGAGGTCCTCGACCATGCCGGTCATGGCGCGGATCGCGAGCGACAGCGCGCCGAACGCTTCCATCGCGCCCTGCTTGTCCTCCTGCATGTCCTTTGATAGGCGAGCGGCAGGCCCTTCATGACGATGAGCAGCGCGGTGAGCGCGCCGATCACCCGGCCGGTCTTGGCGCGCACCAGTTCGGCCGCATCCGGATTGCGCTTCTGCGGCATGATCGAGGAGCCGGTGGTGAACTTGTCGGTCAGCGCGCACCAGGCCGACCAGCGGCGAGGTCCAGATCACGATTTCCTCGGCGAAGCGCGACAGATGCACCGCCGCGATCGCCGCCGCCGACAGGGTTTCCAGCACGAAGTCGCGGTCGGAGACCGCGTCGAGCGAATTGGCCATCGGCCGGTCGAAGCCGAGCGCCTTCGCGGTCGCGGTCCGGTCGATCGGAAACGAGGTGCCGGCCAGCGCTGCGGCGCCGAGCGGCGATTCGTTCAGCCGCTTGCGCGCATCGGCAAAGCGGCCGCGGTCGCGCGCGGCCATCTCGACATAGGCCAGCAGATGATGCCCGAACGTCACGGGCTGCGCGGTCTGCAGATGGGTGAAGCCCGGCATCACGGTGCCGGCATGCTCCAGCGCCCGCGGCGACCAGCGCCTGCTGGAACGCGGCCAGCGCCGCATCGGTCTCGTCGATGGTGTCGCGGACATAGAGGCGGAAATCGGTCGCGACCTGGTCGTTGCGCGAGCGCGCGGTGTGCAGCCGGCCCGCGGCCGGGCCGATCAGCTCGGCAAGCCGGCTCTCGACGTTCATGTGGATATCTTCGAGCGCGCGCTTGAAATCGAACGAGCCCTTGCCGATTTCTGACAAAATCGTGTCTAGACCCTTGCCGATATTTTTCGCATCACTTGCCGGTGATAATGCCTTGCGCGGCAAGCATCGCGGCGTGGGCCTTGACGCGGCGATGTCCTGGGCATAGAGGTGACGATCGACGTCGATGGAGACGTTGATTTCCTCCATGATCGCATCGGGACGTTCGGTGAACCGGCCGCCCCACATCTTGTTGCTCATGACTTCCCGCTCACGTCTTGCTCATTTATCGTCCGCACCGGCGAAACGCCGTGCCGGTTGCCGACCGCGGTAATCAGGCACTGCATAGCCGTATCTGATACAGGATGACAAACGATATGCCTGAAACGCCCCGCCCCGCCGCCCGCCACGCGCCGGATCTCGCTTGCCATCGGCGCGGTGCTGGTCGGGGCGCTGATCGGATTTGCCGGGGTCTACGGGATCGGCGGGCTGAAGCGCGGCGCGAGCGGCGATTCCGCCTGCAGCGGGCGCGGTCGATCTGGCCCGCAAGATCGCGCCGCTGGCGCATGGCGAGGTGGCCGCGCTGACCATGGCGACGACCCCGCTGCGGCTGCCCGACCTCGCCTTCGAGGACGCCGACGGCAAGCCGAGAAAGCTCTCCGACTGGCGCGGCAAGACCGTGCTGGTGAACCTGTGGGCCACCTGGTGCGTGCCCTGCCGCAAGGAGATGCCGGCGCTCGACAGCCTGCAGGCCAAGCTCGGCGGCAAGGATTTTGAGGTGGTCGCCGATCAACATCGACACCCGCGATCCCGAAAAGCCGAAGAATTTCCTGAAAGAGGCCAATCTGACCCGGCTCGGCTATTTCACCGACCAGAAAGCCAAGGTTTTTCAGGATCTTAAGAGCTATAGGCAAGGCGCTGGGCATGCCGACCTCGGTGCTGGTCGACGGCCAGGGCTGCGAGATCGCCACCATCGCCGGTCCCGCCGAATGGGCCAGCGACGACGCCATCAAGCTGATCAAGGCCGCGATGCAGCCGGCAACGGCAGCGAGGTTTTAGGCGGTAACGTTCGAGATTGCCGCCGACGCCGGGCGCCGAGATTGGCGGTCGATGGGCGCCGCCCAGCAGCGTCTGGACCGCGGACTTCTCCGCGTCGGCATTGTGTTTGATGATCGAGGTCTGCGATCTGCTGCTGCGTGCTCCCGCCTGCATGGCGAGCAGGCTCGAGACCATAGCCATCATATCCATACGCGAACGCCCGGGCACCATACCCGGCGCTGGTTAACGAATGCTGGAGTTGGCGCGGCGGAAAACAGCCGGCCGTAAGTCCAGATGCTGGAGCGTCGCGATGACGGTCACCGCGTCGGGACCGGCTTGTCGCCGCGGTAGTCGTAGAAGCCGCGCTGGGTCTTGCGGCCGAGCCAGCCGGCCTCGACATATTTCACCAGCAGCGGGCACGGCCGGTATTTTGAGTCCGCCAGCCCCTCATGCAGCACCTGCATGATCGACAGGCAGGTATCGAGCCCGATGAAATCGGCCAGTTCCAGCGGCCCCATCGGATGGTGCGCGCCGAGCTTCATCGCGGCGTCGATCGCCTCGACGTTGCCGACGCCTTCATAGAGCGTGTAGATCGCCTCGTTGATCATCGGCAGCAGGATGCGGTTGACGATGAAGGCCGGGAAATCCTCCGACACCGCGACCTGCTTGCCGAGCTTGCTGACGAATTCCTTGGCGGTGTCGAAGGTCGCGTCGTCGGTGGCGATGCCGCGGATCAGTTCGACCAGTTCCATCAGCGGCACCGGATTCATGAAATGAATGCCGATGAAGCGTTCGGGACGGTCGGTCGAGGCGGCGAGCCGCGTGATCGAGATCGACGAGGTGTTGGAGGCGACGATCGCCTCCGGCTTCAGCACCGCGCAGAGGTCGTGAAAGATCTTGCGCTTGATCTCTTCCTTCTCGACCGCGGTCTCGATCACCAGATCGCAGTCCGCATAGCCCGTCGATGGTCTCGGTCGAAGCTGATCCGGTCGAGCGCCTGCTTGCGCGCGTCCTCGGTGATGATCTTCTTGGCGACCTGGCGCGACAGATTGCCGTTGATGGTCGCCATCGCCGATTTCAGCCGGTCGGCGGAAACGTCGTTGAGCACCACGTCGAAGCCGGCGAGCGCCGCCACATGCGCGATGCCGTTGCCCATCTGGCCCGAGCCGATCACGCCGACCTTCTTGATTGCCACCGTCATCTTGTCATCCACCGGAACGGCGCGCACATCGCGCCTGTTCCATTCCGAACCTCGGCTAGGCACGGTTTCGCCTTCCTGAAACGCTCCAGCAGTAAACACCGGCCGGACGTTTCGAGTCATCCGGCCGATGTTCTCATGTCGTCGTTATTTTCCGAGCTTGCCGAGCGCCTCGGTCAGTTCCGGAACCGCCTGGTAGAGATCCGCGACCAGGCCGTAATCGGCGACCTGGAAGATCGGCGCGTCCTCATCCTTGTTGATCGCGACGATCACCTTCGAATCCTTCATGCCGGCGAGATGCTGGATCGCGCCGGAGATGCCGATCGCGACATAGAGTTCCGGCGCCACCACCTTGCCGGTCTGGCCGACCTGCCAGTCGTTCGGGCGCATAGCCGGCATCGACCGCGGCGCGCGAGGCGCCGACGCCGGCGCCGAGCTTGTCGGCGAGCGGCTCGATATATTTGGCAAAGTTCTCGCGGCTCTGCATGGCGCGGCCGCCGGAGACGATGATCTTTGCCGACGTCAGTTCCGGACGGTCGCTCTTTGCGACTTCCTCGCCGACGAAGCTGGAGAGGCCGGGATCGGCCGCGGACGCGGCGTTTTCCACCGGCGCGCTGCCGCCGTCGCCGGCCGCGGCAAAGGTCGAGGTGCGCACCGTGATGACCTTCTTGGCGTCCTTCGACTTCACGGTCTGGATCGCGTTGCCGGCATAGATCGGCCGCTCGAAGGTGTCGGGCGAGACCACCTTGATGATCTCGGACACCTGCATCACGTCGAGCAGCGCTGCGACGCGCGGCATCACGTTCTTGAAGCGCGAGGTCGCGGGCGCGACGAAGGCGTCATAGGACGGCGCCAGCGCGACGATCAGCGCAGCCAGCGGCTCGGCGAGATCGTGGGCGTAGGCGGCGCCGTCGGCGAGCAGCACCTTCTTGACGCCGGCGAGCTTGGCTGCGGCATCGGCCGCCGCCTTGGCGTTTTCGCCGGCGACCAGCACATGCACGTCGGCGCCCAGCGCGGCAGCCGCGGTCAGCGCCTTGTTGGTGGAGTCCTTGATCGACGCATTGTCGTGTTCGGCAATCAACAGCGTAGTCATCAGAGAACCCCGGCTTCGGTCTTGAGCTTCGATACCAGCTCGGCGACGTCCTGACCTTGACGCCTCCCTTGCGGCCCGGCGGTTCCGATGTCTTGAGCACTTCGAGATGCGGCGTGAGATCGACGCCGTAATCGGCCGCGCTCTTGTCGTCGATCGGCTTCTTCTTCGCCTTCATGATGTTGGGCAGCGAGGCATAGCGCGGCTCGTTCAGCCGCAGGTCGGTGGTGACGATCGCCGGTCCCTTCAGCTTCACGGTCTGCAGGCCGCCGTCGACCTCGCGCGTCACCTTGAAATCGGAGCCTTCGACTTCGAGCTTGGAGGCAAAGGTCGCCTGCGACCAGCCGAGCAGCGCCGCCAGCATCTGGCCGGTCTGGTTGCGAGTCGTCGTCGATCGCCTGCTTGCCGAGAATGACGAGGCCGGGCTTCTCCGCATCGACCACGGCTTTGAGGATCTTGGCGACCGCCAGCGGTTCCACATTGCCTTCGGCCTTGACCAGGATGCCGCGGTCGGCGCCCATCGGCAAGACCGGTGCGGATGGTCTCCGAGGCCTGCGCCGGGCCGATCGACACCACCACGACTTCGGTCGCCTTGCCGGCCTCCTTCAGGCGCAGGGCTTCCTCGACGGCGATTTCGTCGAACGGATTCATCGACATCTTGACGTTGGCGAGTTCCACGCCCGATCCGTCGCTCTTGACGCGGACCTTGACGTTGTAGTCGACGACCCGCTTTACCGGCACAAGAACCTTCATCGATCCTCTTTCGCTTGAATTTCATGGGTTTGATTGGCTTGGGCGCGGAACCTAATGGTCCCGCTATCGGCGGTCAACGCGCGAAAGCCAAAAATCGGCGCCCTGGCCTTCATGGCGCGTTTACCGGTTCTGGCCGGGCACCCACAACACGTCGCCGGCGCCATTGTTGTTCACGGAAGCGGCTGGCGACGAACAGGAAATCCGACAGGCGGTTCATATACTGAATGCCGGCCTCGCTGACCGGCTCCTCGGGCTTGGCCGCGAGTTCCACCATTGATCCGTTCCGCCCGGCGGCATATGGTGCGGGCGCAGATGCAGATAGGCCGCCGCCGGGGTGCCGCCGGGCAGCACGAACGAGGTCAGCGGCGCAAGCTCGCGCGTTCGAGCGTATCGATGTCGCGCTCGAGCCGCTCGACCTGGCTCGACAGCATCCGCAAGCGCTCCGCCTTGCCGTCGCGCTGGGGCACCGCGAGGTCGGCGCCGAGATCGAACAGATCGTTCTGGATCAGGCCCAGCATCGCATCGAGTTCGCGGCGCATCAGCCAGATGCAGCCGCACCACGCCGATCGCGGCGTTGGTCTCGTCCACGGTGCCATAGGCGGCGACGCGCAGATCGTATTTCGGGCGGCGCTCGCCGCTGCCGAGCGCGGTGGTGCCGTCATCGCCGGTCCGCGTGTAGATCCGATTGAGCACGACCATTGGCGATTTCCTCTATTGCGCTTCTTCGCCTTTCATTCTCAGCGGCCCATCGCCCAGACCGCGAGCCATGGTGATGACGATGGCGACGAATTGCAGCAGCACCCTGCAGCCGCATCAGTTTCTGCGAACGGTCTCGGCGAGCCGCCCCGCATCATGTTGATGAGGCCGAGCAGCAGCACCAGCGCAACGGCGCCGACCGCGATGGGGAGGATAATCGAACTGAGGAAGGATGTCATCGGCGCTACATAACACCGCACCGGCCGACAGCTCTACACGTCAACAGCACTGCGCAACGATCTGGCTTTTACCGCCAATAATATCAGAAGCTGGCGCTACGTTTTCGGCTCGAACCGCCATTCGCCAGGTCAAGGTGGAATGTGAGGCAGCTTCGCTACGTCTATCACGTCGTGATGGATGCGTTCTATACGTTCCTGGCCGATGACGGCTGGGCGATCGCGAGCCATATCGCGCTGTCGACCCTGATGGCGCTGTTTCCGTTCCTGATCGTGCTGACCTCGCTGGCCGGCTTCTTCGGCTCCAAGGAACTCGCCGACCAGGCCGCGGGACTGTTGCTGCAGGTCTGGCCGCAAGCAGGTCGCGGACGCGCTGTCCGGCGAAATCCACGACGTGCTGACCGACGACGCGCGGCGACATCCTGACCATCGGCGCGGTGCTCGCGGTGTATTTTGCCTCCAACGGCGTCGAGGCGCTGCGCGTCGCGCTCAACCGCGCCTATGCGGTGGTCGAGCCGCGGCGCTGGTACTGGCTGCGGCTGGAATCGATCGGCTACACGCTGGTCGCCGCCGTCACGTCGCTCGCGATGGCGTTCCTGATCGTGCTTGGTCCGCTGATCCTGGAAGCGGCGCGGCGCCACATTCCGTTCTTCGTCGAGACGCAACGAACATTTCCTGAACTTGGCCCGCTACGGCATCACCATCACGGCGCTGACCGTTGCGCTGTTCATCCTGCATGCCTGGCTGCCGTGCGGCCGCCGCAGTTTTCTGCAGATCCTGCCCGGCATCATCTTCACCATGGTGGCGTCGCTGATCTCCGGCATCGTGTTCGGCCAGTACCTGGCGCGCTTCGCCAACAACTACGTCACGATGTATGCGGGCTTGCCTCGGTCATCATCGCGCTGGTGTTTCTGTATTTCATCGCCGCGATCTTCGTCTATGGCGGCGAACTGAATGCAGCGATCATCAAGTCGCAGCTGCCGCACGGCGTGTCGCTTCATGCAGCGCAGTCGCTAAAGCGCGCGGACGACACAGGCTTGACCAGGAAGGCGTCGGCGCCGGCGGCGCGCGACGCTGCCTCGTCCTCGCCGCGGCCCGATATGCCGATGATCGGAATGCGCCTGAGCGGCGGCGCCAGCGCGCGAATTCGCCTGATCGCCTCGACGCCGTTGATGCCCGGCAACACCATGTCCATCAGCACCGCGTCGAAGCGCGCCTCTGCGCGAGCCGCTCCGGCGCCGCCTCGCCCTGGCCGATGAATTCGGCCTGATGGCCGAGTTCGGTCAGGATAGCGTTGAGCACCACGCGGCCGAACGGATTGTCTTCGACGCTGAGCAGCGCGCAGCGCCGGCGACGCTGCCGCCGACGCGATCGCGCATCGGCGCCCGGTCGCGATCGTCGCCGGCCCCTGCGTCGGCGCCATCACCACCGTCAGCGTAAAGGTGGTGCCGCCGCCGCTGGCGTTGCGTCGCGACGATGTCGCCGCCCATGGCCCGCGCGCGATCTGCTTGACCGAGGACAGTCCGAGCCCGGCGCCGCCGAAGCGCGAGGCGATCGAGACATTGGCCTGCGAGAACGGGCGGAACAGGCGCTTGATCTCGGCGAGCGTCAGGCCGATGCCGCTGTCGGAAACCGCAAAGGCGACTCCGATCTTGCCCTTGGTGCGCGCGCATCGGCGTGACCTGCAGCGCGACGCCGCCCTGTTCGGTGAACTTCACCGCATTGTCGATCAGGTTTTCCAGCGCCGCGCGCAGCCGGACCGGATCGCCGACCGCAAACGCCGGCAGCTTTTCCGATATCTCGACCGAGGACTGCAGGCCCTTCGCCGCCGCCCGGCCGGTCAGCGAATCGCCGGCGTTGCGCGCGAGCGTGCGCAGATCGAAAAAGTCCTGCCGGACCGCGAGGCCGGGCACCATTGCTTGCGCGGCGTCGACAAACAGCGTCGCCAGGCTCGCCAGATGTTCGGCGCCGGCCTTGATGGTGTCGACCCAGCGCCGCTCGCGCTCGTCGAGGTCGGAGGTGGCGAGCAGATTGCTGATCGCCAGAATGCCGGTGAGCGGCGTGCGCACCTCATGCGCAAAGGCCGCCAGCGCGGCTTCGACCATGCCGGGGCTCGCCTCGGTCTTGGCGGCGCGCTTGCGCGGGCCGCGCGTCTTCGCCGCGACGCTTTGAAATACGCGTTTCTTTGGCGGCCGCTTTTTGGCGGGCCGCGTGGTGCGCCGTGCGCGCGATTTTGCCGCCATGATCCCGCTGAACCCCGCCCGGAACCAGCAATGGCATGCCAGGGCCGCGGGAGTCACGGAGACGTTTCGCAGCTGCTACGAACCGCCACAACTACGGCAGGCCGACGAGGCGGCGAATATCGGCCGGCGTGGCGCTCCTGCCGCGCGCAAGCTCGCGCAAGCGCGGTGGCCTGCGTCGATTTCGAAAGCTTCTGCCCGGCGGCATCGAGGATCAGCCGGTGATGCCGGTAGGCCGGTTGCGGAATACCGAGCAGATTCCTGCAACAACCGGTGCACGCTGGTCGACCAGAACAGGTCCTGCCCCGCACCACGTCGGTGACGCCCTGCAGGGCATCGTCGATCACGACCGACAGATGGTAGCTGGTCGGCGTCTCCTTGCGCGCCAGGATGACGTCGCCCCAGGCTTCCGGCCGCGCCGTCACGGTCCCCGGTCTCGCCGGCGGGACCCTCGCCATGCTCGATCCAGGCGAGATCTCCGCGCCCGCGCGCTGGCCGCCGCCATGTCGAGCCGCAGCGCGTAAGGCGCGCCCTGACCGATCAGCCGCGCGCGCTCATCCGGCGACAGCGATTTCGCCGCGCCCGGATAGAGCGGCGCGCCGTCGGGATCGCGCGGCCATGGCGCCGTCGGTCTCGCGCTGCGCGACCAGACGCGCGATCTCGGCGCGGCTCTCGAAGCTCGGATAGATCAGGCCCTGCGCCGACAGTTTCTCGACCGCCTCGCGATAGCCGGCAAAATGCTCCGATTGCCGCCGCACCGGCGTTTCCCAGGCGATGCCGAGCCAGGCGAGATCTTCATAGATCGCCGCCTCGAATTCCGGCCGGCAGCGCGTGGCGTCGATATCCTCGATGCGCAGCAGAAATCGCCCGCCGCGCCTGCGCGCCAGGTCGAAATTCAGCAGCGCCGAATAGGCGTGGCCGAGATGGAGATAGCCGTTCGGGCTCGGCGCGAAACGGAAAACGGGTGGCGGCATGACTGCAATCTCGTCATGCCGGGCCTGTCCCGGCCATCCACGTCTTCAATGTCGTGCAGGAAGCATGTCAAGTTCGATCACGACGGTGCAAGCGGCGACGCCCATGCTAAGACTCGGTGAGCAACCAGTGTGGATGGCCGGGACAAGCCCGGCCATGACGGCAGCCAGGGCAGCCGGATCAACTCATGCTCATCCACCTCACACCCAGGCCGATCTCGAAGAGGCCGATCACGTGCTGGTGAAGCAGGACCGCCGGCTCGAACCGATACTCGAGCTGACCGGCATGCCCTCGCTGCGGCAGCGCGAGCCCGGCTTTGCCGGGCTTGCCGCGATCGTCTGCGGCCAGCAATTGTCGACCGCGAGCGCGGCGGCGATCTGGGACCGCGTGACGGCAGGCGTTCGATCCGTTCCATCATGACGCGATCCGCAAAGCGCGCGCCGACCGGCTCGGCCGGCTCGGGCTGTCGGCGGCCAAGATCAAGACGCTGAAAGCACATCGCGCGCGAACTCGCCGCGGAGCGGCTGAACCTCGACGTCCTGGCGAGCGAGGACGCCGACGCCGCGCACAATACCCTGACCGCGCTGCACGGCATCGGTCCATGGACCGCCGACGTCTATCTGCTGTTCTGCCTCGGCCATGGCGACGCCTGGCCGGCTGGCGATCTCGCCGTGCAGGAAGCGGTAAAAATCGGGCTCGGCCTGAAGACGCGCCCGACCGCTAAGCAGATGGCGCCGCTGGCCGAGGCCGTGGCGGCCCCTGCGCGGCGCCGCCGCGCATCTGTGGTGGGCCTATTACCGCGTACTGAAGAAGCGCGAGGGCGTGATCGCGAACCAGCGTTAGCCGCATCCAACCGCCGACCAGCGCGAAAGCGAACGTTGTTTCAAACATTGTTGCTGTCGCAATGGGATCATCGGCCGCGGCAAAGATCGCTGCAGCTGCATGTGAAAGCGGGGATCGAAACAATGCAATCCACCGATTTCGATCGTCGTCACGCAACGATCTGCAGCAATGCAAGGCGATCGAGACGCAACTGCCCGGACGCCGCTGCGCTGCCGGATGAAGCGCTGCTGGTGAAGGTCACGCGCTTCGCCTTTACCGCCAACAACATCACTTACGCCGTGCTCGGCGATCATCTGAAGTATTGGCAGCTGTTCCCGGCGCCTCACAGGTTTCGGCAACGTTCCGGTGTGGGGATTTGGCGAGGTGATCACCTCAAAGCATCCCATGGATCGCCGAAGGCGAAATGCTCTGTTCGGCTATTTCCCGATGGCGACGCATCTCGTCATCGAAGCCGCCGACGTCAGCGAAGCGCGGCCTGCGCGATGCCGCCGCACATCGGCAGGGCGCGGCGCCGGTCTACAACGCCTATGCGCGCGTCAGCGGCGATCCGGCTTTGCCGGCAAGCAGGGCGACTATCAGGCGCTGCTGCGGCCGCTGTTCATGCTGTCGTTCCTGGTCGATGACTTTCTCGCCGAGAACGAATTCTACGGCGCACAAGAGCGTGATGCTATCCTCGGCTTCCAGCAAGACCGCCTATCGGGCTCGCGCACCTCCTGCATGCGAGAGGCAACGGCATCAAGACGATCGGGCTGACCTCGACGGCCAACGCGCCTTCGTCGAAGTCGCTCGGCTGCTACGACGAGGTCGTGACCTATGACAACGTTACGCTCGCTGCCGACGAACTCCTCGGTCAGCGTATGTCGACATGGCCGGCAACAGCCCGCTGCGCGCGATGCTGCACCGGCACTTCGGCGAGCAGATGAAATATGCAGGATCATCGGGCTCACTCATCGCAAGTCATCGCCCGACTGAGCCGAAGGAGCACCTGCCGGGTGCCAAGCCGCCGATGTTTCTTCGCGCCCGACCAGATCCGCAAGCGCGCGAAGGAGTGGGGACCGGGCGGCATCGACAGGCGCTTTGGCGCCGCCTGGCCAGGCTTTGCGCCGAAGCTCGACCGCTGGCTCAGGATCAGCGAAGCGCACGGGCCGGCGCGCGGTGCAGCGAGGCCTATCTCGATACCCTCAACGGCCGCGTTCCGCCGGAACAGGGTCATATCCTGTCGCTGTCGGAATAGGCGTCATCTCGTCACGGCCTTTCTGCGGCCATCCCGAATGGGTATAGGGTCGCGCAACAGGAAAACGCCGCGCAGACGGCCAGTGGCGAGAAACGCGCATGCTCGACAAGACGGACGACATTTCGGTTGCGCGCCGACAATTGGCTGGTGCAATTCGAGGAAGCGCTGGCGCGACCCGACGACGGCCTCGCTGAAGACGCTGTTTCACCCGACAGCTATTGGCGCGACGTGCTGGCGCTGAGCTGGAACATCCAGACCATCAACGGCGCCGACGCGATCCTGACGGAGCTGAAGGCGCTAGGCGCGCGCGCCGCGCCTGCCGGCTTTGCGATCGATCCCGATCGCAGCAGCGCCGCGCAAGGTGATGCGCGCCGGCACCAATGCGCATCGAAGCGATCTTCAAGTTCGAGACCGCGGTCGGGCGCGGCAGCGGCATTCTGCGCCTGATTCCGGATGCCGACGACGGCAACACGGCTCAAGGCCTGGACGCTGCTGACCGAGCTCGGCGAACTCAAAGGCTTTGAGGAGCAACTCGGCGTACAGCGCCCGCGCGGCAACGCCTATTCGCGCGATTTTCGCGGACCCAACTGGCTCGACCTGCGCAAGGCCGCCGGCCGACTATGCCGACCACGATCCGACCGTGCTTGTGATCGGCGGCGGCCAGTCCGGACTTTGCATCGCCGCGCGCCTGAAGCAATTGCACGTCGATACGCTGATCGTCGATCGCGAACAGCGCATCGGCGACAACTGGCGCAAGCGCTATCATGCGCTGACGCTGCACAACCAGGTGCAGGTCAATCACCTGCCCTACATGCCGTTCCCGCCGAACTGGCCGACCTACATCCCCAAGGACAAGCTCGCCAACTGGTTCGAGGCCTATGTCGAGGCCTGGAGCTGAATTTCTGGACCGAGACCGAATTCGAGGGCGGCAGCTACGACGAGACAGGAAGGACGCTGGACCGTGACGCTGCGCCGCGCCGACGGCAGCAAGCGCATCATGCATCCGCGCCATGTGGTGCTGGCGACCGGCGTCAGCGGCATTCCGAGCGTGCCCGATATTCCGAGCCTGAAGAATTTCGCCGGCACGGTCGTGCATTCCAGCCAATATGACGACGGCGAGAACTGGAAGGCAAGCGCGCGCATCGTCGATCGGCACCGGCAACAGCGGCCACGACATCGCGCAGGACCTGCATTCGAGCGGCGCCGACGTGACGCTGGTGCAGCGCAGCTCGACGCTGGTCGTCAGCATCGAGCCCTCGGCGCAGCTGGTCTACGCGCCCTACAACGAGGGCACGCTGGAGGATAACGATCTGATCGCGACCTCGATGCCGCTGAAGCTGGCGCGCAAGAGCCACGCGCTGGTGACGGAGAAATCGAAGGCGCTCGACCAGGAATTGCTCGATGGCCTGGCGCGCGTCGGCTTCAAGCTCGATTTCGGCGAGGACAACACCGGCTGGCAGTTCAAATATCTCACGCGCGGCGGCGGCTATTACTTCAACGTCGGCTGCTCCGATCTGATCGTCAAAGGGCGAGATCGCGCTGAAGCAGTTTTCCGACATCGAGGCGTTTGTCGCCGAGGGCGCGCGGATGAAGAGCGGCGAGACGCTTCGCCGCCGACCTGATCGTGCTCGCGACCGGCTACAAGCGGCAGGAAGAGCTGGTGCGGAAACTGTTCGGCGAGGACGGTCGCCGAGCGCGTCGGCACCGATCTGGGGTTTTGGCGAGGAGCAGGAATTGCGCAACATGTACACGCGCACCGGCCAGCCCGGCCTCTGGTTCATCGCCGGCGGCCTCGCGCAATGCCGGATCGGCTCAAAACATCTCGCGCTGCAGATCAAGGCGATCGAGGAAGGCCTGCTGCCGCGCTGCGGGTGAGCACCGCTTCGCGCTCGATGATTTCGCGGACGATGAAAGGATTCCGCGCGGCGCCAGGCACGTCGTCGTTGTCGCCGCGGAAGGTGACAGAGCGATCGAACACCACGGTGCGTGCCTTGACGTCGATAATACGTCGAATTTCGCCTACTGCACGAGCGTGCTCATCTTGTGAACGCGTGCTGACCAGAAGAAGGGCCGCACCGGCCGCCTGCGCCTTGCCGAGCAACTGATCGGCATCGATGTCAGCGACCGAACAGGCGTTTGGCACAGCACTGTCGAGGGCGGCGCTTCGTATCGCTTTCCGCTCGCCGCCAGATCGGCGCGCAGCGGCTTCGAATTCACGCATCCGTCGCGCATGTTCGGCGCTTTGATCGACGACCTCGCCCAGGTGTCGACGTACTCGATCTCAGCGACGGCGAGAACGGGCGGGCCGCCTTGCCCGTTCCAGCCGGCGGTTCTGGATCAGCCAGCCGCGCCCCGCGGCTCCAGGCCACGGTTGGCGCCCATTCGCGCAGATCACTGTGCTGGGCGTCGACCATCGCGCCGGACGTCGGGCGTGCGCGAGATCGCTGTAGGCCACGGTGTATTCAGTTCGCGAGATGCGCGTGACGACCCCGATCATCGACTGATCGGCGCCGAGGCCCAGCGGCGATTTCGGCTTCGCAGCCCTCGCAATCCACAATTTGCCGGCTTTCGCCGCCTCGGTCGTTCGCAGTACCGACGTCGACCAGTTGATAGCGTCGGATTCCGCGAGCAGCCTGCGAGGCTCCGCTCCGTCGAGAGCCGCAATTGCTCGCGGTCGATGTCGTCAGGGAGGATGGAGCCGGTCGCGGCGCTGAAATCCTCCAGCTCGAGCAGAAATACCGCGATCCTGTTCCGGAGGCGGCGCGGCCGCTTCGGCAGCCCTGGCCGCGGCGAGCCCTGCAAGCACTATTGCCGGAGCGAGGATGAAGGCGATGGTAGCGCATGGATCAGCCCTCGAACCGCTCATTTGGAGATGGTCGCTATTTCGTCCGATCCGCGGCCGTCGCGAAACGGCAGTTTTCCCTGTGTCGGCCGGGTGAAATACCCGATCTTGCGCTTCCACCCTTCGTCACGGCGAAATTTGCTCCTATAGTTGAGGCAATGGGAGGAAGCTTGCGACAGGCACCCGACGCCATGGCGGGCCGCCCCCGCACCGTCGATCTGAAGCTGCGGCTGGCGTTGCGCGTCGCGGCGCTGGCGGCGGTTTGCTTCATCGCGGTCGCAGCCTACGCGTTGTTTGACAGCGACAGGATCGCCAGGGCCAAGGCAAGCCGCATCGCCGAGATCGTTGCCAGGGATCTCTCGTTGCAGCAATCCCAGGCGCAATGGCTCTCCGTGTCCATCACCCCAACTCCGGATCTGGAGCGGGTCGCGGCGCTGATGGAGCCGGGCCTCTGCATCGCCTATCGGGACAACGCCGGAGCGTTCCGCCAGGGCGTCTGCAGCGGGGCGCTTGCCGACGAAACTGACCGCGCCCGAAAGCTTCGCGGCGCTCTACCGCGCCATCTTCCGTCCGGGTGAACCGGTCTCGGTGCCGGTGCTCGTTGCCGGCAATCCCCGCGGCGTGGCGGTCGCGACCTTCGACCCCGTCACGCAGATCGGCCAGAGCTGGCGCGAGGCAAGCCGCCTGCTCTCCATCATGGCCGTTGCGCTCGCGGGGCTTTGTCTTGCAGTCTATGCCGCGCTGGCACGCGCGCTGCGGCCGACGCTGGCGATTCAGGCCGGACTGAAGCAGCTCGCGGCGAACGATCTGTCCGCGCACGCCTGCCCCGCTTCGATCTCGCCGAGCTGTCGGCGATCTCGGAGGAGTTTTCAATACGCTTGCGCAAAGGCTGCAGGCGGCGCTTGCCGAGCGCAACGCGTTGACGCGGAAACTGATAGAAGTGCAGGACGAGGAGCGCCGCCACCTTGCGCGCGAGCTGCACGCAATTCGGCCAATCGCTCTCCGCCATCGCCGCGCAGGCCGCCGCCGCCGCCCACACGGCGGAGCGCGAAAGCCCGACCGCTCTGCGAAGAATGCCGGGCATCTCGCGCACGACCGCGCACCTGATGGAGACGCTGCGCGGCGCGCTGGTGCGCCTGCGGCCACCCGACGTCGAGGAGCTCGGCCTCACTCTCAGCCTCGAAAGCCTGGTGGCGAGCTGGAATGCTTTCGAGAAGGGGCCGTACCCGCTTTGACATCGCGGTCATCGGGGACCTCGACGGCCTGCCGACCAGTGCCTGCGCCAATCTCTATCGCGTCGCGCAGGAGGCGATCACCAATGCGGCGAAGCACGCCAGGGCCGGCACGTTCGAATTGCGTCTCGAGGCCAACGAGGCCGACATCGTGCTCACCGTCGAGGACGACGGCGAGGCAACCGGCACCGAACTCGCGCCGAAAGCCGGCATGGGACTGCTTGGCATGCAGGAGCGGGTCGTCTCGCTCGGCGGAACGCTGCACGTTCGAGCGGCGACCTGCGGGCGGCGCCCGGCTTGTCGCGCCGCATTCCCAACAGGCGGTCAGAACCATGAACACGGCCGAGGACACGAGCCGCACGCGCGTGATCGCTGGCAGATGACCATGCCATCGTGCGCGAGGGCTATCGCGCGCTGCTGCAGAAACAGGATCGCCTTGCAGGTCGTCGCCGAGGCGGATAACGGGGCCGATGCCTATCGCATCTACAAGGCAAGCCAGGCCCGACCTCGTCATCATGGACCTGTCGATGCCGGGCATCGGCGGGGTCGAGGCCATCCGGCGGATCCGGCAATGGGACAAGTCCGCGCGCATCCTCGTCTTCACGATGCACCAGAGCGCCGCTTATGCGGTCCAGGCGATCAAGGCGGGCGCCCGCGGCTTTGTCACCAAGAGCAACCCGCCCGAGGCGCTGCTGCGCGCGATCGCCGAGGTGATGGCCGGACGCATCGCGCTCAGCCCCGATATCGACCACGAGCTCGCCATCAGATCGCCTCGCCGACGAACCCTCGGCGATCGACGCGCTGAGCCCGCGGGAATTCGAAATCCTGCGCATGCTGCTCGGCCGAGAAATCCGTCGGAGGAGATCGCAGATACGCTGCATATCAGCGTCAAGACCGCGGCCAACACGCGCTATCAGATCCGCGCCAAGCTCGGCGTCGCGCTCCGACATCGAGCTGGTGCGCCTGGCGCTTCGCCAGCGGATCATCGCGGCCGAGGACATGGAAGCTAGACAGAAGAATGAGTCGTGATTCAAGGGTGTATGAGCGGCATCCCTGAGGCGACGGCTATTCTATTGACGGCGGCGGAGCGGACTGAGCTTGAGGGCTTGGTGCGCTCGACGAAGACGGAGCATCGATTGCGGCAGCGCGCCCGGATCGTGCTGTTGGCCTCGGAGGGCTTGGCGAGCCGGGCGATCGGACGGGCTGTTGGCTGCACGACCGGCACGGCATCGAAGTGGCGCGTGCGCTATGCCGAAAAGCGGTTTGGCGGTCTGGACGAAACGGGCGACCGAGGTGCTGAGCCGAAATACACAGCGGAAACGGGCAAACGCATTCTAGCGCTGTTGGACCAGCCGAAGCCCAAGGGCTATGCTCGCTGGTCGGGACCGTTGTTGGCCGCAGCGCTCGGCGACGTCGATGTGCAGTATGTCTGGCGGTTTCTGCGTGCCCAGAAGATCGACTTGGCTGGGCGCAAATCCTGGTGCGAGAGCAACGATCCGGAGTTTGCCGCCAAGGCGGCCGACGTGGTCGGTCTCTACATGGCCCCGCCGGAGAACGCGATTGTCCTCTGCGTCGATGAAAAGCCCTCGATCCAGGCGCTGGAGCGGGCTCAGGGTTATCTGAAAATGCCGAACGGCCGGGCGCTGGGCGGCCATAGCCATGATTACAAGCGCAACGGCACATCGACACTGTTCGCCGCCTTCGAGGTGGCCACCGGCAAGGTGACAGCCGCCCACAAGAAGCGGCGGCGGCGCATCGAGTTCCTCGACTTCATGAACGACATCGTCGCTGCCTGGCCCGACACTGCCATCCACGTCGTGCTCGACAACCTCAATACCCACAAACCCAGGAACGACCGTTGGCTAAAGCTGCATTCGAACGTGACGTTCCACTTCACGCCGACCCGGGCCTCATGGCTCAATCAGGTGGAGATCTGGTTCTCGATCCTGCAGGCGAAGTCCCTGTGCGACGAATCCTTCACCTCGGTCAAACAGCTCAGAGATCACATCGACAACTTCATCGACGACTACAACGCCAACGCCAAGCCCTTCGTCTGGACCAAGTCCGAAGTTCATCAAAAGCGTCTCAAAGCTCTGGAAAAACGTGCCATGCGCAAATCCCCCTCGTGCTTAGCGGACGGGTCTCTGCCAACACTCCCGCCAACAAAATATCAGATGGGAGAAACGCATGCCGGCTATTCTCGGCTCGGGCGAGCATCGTTACCGCGTGGTGGAAAACTGGGCGAAACTGCCGGACGGCTGGAGCCTGACCGACGCCGCTTCGGTCGCGGTCGACAGCAAGGACCGCATCTACGTCTTCAACCGCGGCGACCATCCGATGGTGGTGCTCGACCGCGAGGGCAATTTCATCACCAGCTGGGGCGAAGGCCTGTTCAACCGCGCGCATGGTCTGCACATCGACGCCGACGACAATCTCTATTGCACCGATGACGGCGACCATACCGTGCGCAAGTGCTCGACCGACGGCAAGGTGCTGCTGACCATCGGCATCCCGAACAAGCCGGCGCCGTTCATGAGCGGCGAGCCGTTCCACCGCTGCACCCATACCGCGCTGTCGCCGAAGGGCGAGATCTATGTCTCGGACGGCTACGGCAATGCCTGCGTCCACAAATACTCGCCGGACGGAAAACTGCTCGAAGACCTGGGGCGAGCCCGGCACCGATCCCGGCCAGTTCAACATCGTCCACAACATCGCCACCGATGCCGATGGCTGGGTCTATGTCGCCGACCGCGAGAACCACCGCGTGCAGGTGTTCGACGGCAACGGCAAATACGAGACGCAGTGGAACAATCTGCACCGGCCCTGCGCGCTGTGCTGCTGCGGCGGCAAGCAGCCGAACTTCATCATCGGCGAGCTCGGCCCCGGCATGCCGGTCAACCGCAAGGTGCCCAATCTCGGCCCGCGGCTCTCGATCGTCGATGTCAAAGGCAAGCGGATCGCCCGGCTCGGCGGCGAGGACGGCCCGGGCTGGAGGCCGGCAAATTCCTCGCGCCGCACGGCATCGCGCTGGATTCGAAGGGCGACATCTATGTCGGCGAAGTCGGCGTCACCGACTGGAAGACCAGCTTTCCGGATACGCCGATGCCGCCGGAGGTCAGGGTGAGCCGCTGCCTGCAGAAAGCTGAGAAGATCTAGACTGCGGCGCCTGGCCAATTGCCGGCTCGCCAGCCGTGCCGCCGCCTGCGGATCATGGGTCGGTAGATAGACGCTCGGACGGGACTGGACGAAATTCCGGATCGCGTCGAGGGTGGTGCTGGAAACCCGCTCGTCGGCGCAGAACGCCGTCGAGCTTGCCCGCGAGCATCAACTTCTCGTCATAGGAAGTGTCGCCAGCGAGAAAATAGGCGGTATCGCCATCGTCGGCCACGACCGAGATGATGATCGGCCGTGTGACCGGGCGTGGCGACCGCGACGACGTCTCCCGCGACCGTCAACCGCCGGCTTTGCGCGAAGGGTCCGAACGAGAAGGGTCAAACGAGATGGCTTCAAGCTGTAACGGTGCCGGATCGAACCAGGACGGCCAGCGGTGCGGAAGGTAACCGCGCATCCGGCCCGCAAGGCCGCTGGCGATTTTCAGTTCGCCCGACGCCACCAGGATTTCGCTGTTCGGGAAGTGCGCCAGCCCGCCGTCGTGATCCATGTGCAGATGGGTGAGAACGACCCGTTTGACATCGCGCGGGCCGACACCAAGTGCACGCAGTTGCGGACCGATCTCCTGCTCCGGCTCGATCCGGAACGCAACTTCCCAACGGACATAGGGATGCAACGACTTGCCGGATTCGAGCAGATGCGCCCTGCCCGCCATCGACACGATCACGCCTTCGCTGCACTCGATGGCCCATGCATAGGTCGGGGAGCCAATCGGTCCAGCTGGAGTCGGCAAAAATCGCGAGCCGCCGTGACAATCCGTGTCCGCGTCCTTCGACCTGCGCGGTTTTGATCCGGACAGAGCCGGTCTGAATGCATGAACTTTCATCGGATAGCCTCTGTGATGATTGGGAACCTGGGGTTAAGCGCCCTGACGATCGGCGGCTAACGTACTGGGGGTACGAAAGACCCGCCCGATCACGTTGGGTTGACCCGCGAACGTCTGGCAATTGCGGCAAGGAACCGCGCCGATTGCGGCTGGTCCTGCCCGTTTGGCGCCCGGGCCCATCACTGGATAAGGCCCGGAACGCTCTTCACAATCCCGTCACGCTGCCTGTAGTATGCAGGGCACATGCTGCTTCGCAGCTAACATGGGGGTCAGGAGCGTTACTTGAACGCACATGTCTCGCAAGGCGGTTGGCCGGTACTGGTGCTGAACGCGGATTTCCGGCCGCTGAGTTACTACCCGCTGTCTCTCTGGTCGTGGCAGGACGCGATCAAGGCGGTGTTTCTCGATCGCGTCAACATCGTCGAGCACTACGACCGCGCGGTGCGCAGCCCGACCTTCGAGATCCAGCTTCCGAGCGTGGTGTCGCTGAAGTCGTTCGTCAAGCCGACCACGCATCCCGCCTTCACCCGGTTCAACGTCTTCCTGCGCGATCGCTTCGTCTGCCAGTATTGCCACGCGCATGACGACCTCACCTTCGATCACATCATCCCGCGCAGCAAGGGCGGCCAGACCACCTGGGAAAACGTGGTCGCGGCCTGCTCGCCGTGCAATCTGCGCAAGGGCAATCTGACGCCGCAGCAGGCGCGGATGTTTCCGCGACAACACCCGTTCGCGCCGACGGTGCATCAGCTGCATCGCAACGGGCGATTGTTTCCGCCGAACTATCTGCACGATAGCTGGCTGGATTATCTTATATTGGGATACCGAACTCGATCCGTAAGCTCCAGCGCGTCTTTGTGAGCGATCTCCATAAGAGCGCCATCAGGCCCAGGCGATGCCGTGAATGACGGCGGGTTCGTCGTCCTCGTTCCTGGTTTGGCTGGCAGCGCCCTTTCGACGTCTCGCACCACCTTCGCGGCGATGTCGGAAATCCAGCCGTTGCAAACCTCAAGCAGGTTGCTCGCGAGTCTGACGGCACGCGATGCCGCCTGCTTCAAAGTGAACAGGATGGTTGCGGCGCGGCTCATAGAGGCCGAGCAGGAAGATCGCCGAATAGATATCGATGTAGGCCAGCGTCGCCTATCAGCATCAACTCGGGAGGGATTGGGATGCTGTGAGCGTAAGCCAGGACAAGAATGACGGACCGGAATGAATGCGATGATCTGTCTTAGCGTCAGCCGGTCCAGAAACGCGGCCAGTTGGACGACAAAGACTTCCCACAGCAAATCGCCAAAAGCCGCAGGCTTATCGAGGGTCCACTTCTTCCAGAGCTGTTTCCACATGGGTGCCCCTGCATCTCTCCGGGAGCCTGCTTCACTACCACAGTGCGGAGGATGGGAGGCAAGCTGCGCCCTTCACCCTGCGATCTAATTCTGTCACGATACTTTTTGAAGGCGCCCGCCTCGTCCAGAAACACAAGGGCGGCATCAACGCCCCAACGGAAACGCCCCATGCTCATTCCCATCGCCGACGTGCCGCGCTGGTATGCCGAACGCAAGCCGAAGGACACGATCGCGGTCAGTCACGGCGCCGATGCGCATCACCTGGGAGCAGCTCGAGCGCAACGCCAACGCCCGCGCGCGTGCCTTTGCCGCCAAGGGCGTCAAGCCCGGCGATTTCGTCGCCATCGGGCTGCCCAACAGCAATGTGTTTTTCGAGACCACCTTTGCGGTGTGGAAATGCGGCGCGACGCCGACGTCGCTGACCTGGCGGCTGCCGCGCGGCGAGGCCGCCGCCGTGCTCGATATCCTCAAGCCGTCGCTGGTGGTCGGCGGCCAGCCGGACTGGAACGCGCCCAACTCGCTGCCCGCCGATTTCGTGCCGGAAGGCGTGTCCGACGAACCGCTGAACAATCCGGTGGCGCGCTACTGGAAGGCCATGACCAGCGGCGGCTCGACCGGTCGGCCGAAGGTGATCCTCGATCACCGGCCGGCGGTGGTCGATACCGACAGCCGCATCGGCGCTCGGCATGCCGCACGGACGCTTCGCTGCTCAATCCCGGGCCGCTCTATCACAACGCGCCCTTCATCGTGTCGCACACCGCGCTGTTCAACGGCGGACGCGTCACCGGCCTCGTCAAGTTCGACGCCGAGGAATGCTTGCGCCTGATCGAGGCCAGCCGGGTGCAGTGGGTCAATTTCGTGCCCACCATGATGCACCGGATCTGGGCGCTGCCCGACGAGGTGCGCAACCGCCTACGACTTGTCGAGCCTGCAGATCGTGTTTCACATGGCAGCACCCATGCCGCCATGGCTGAAGGAAAAATGGATCGAGTGGCTGGGGCCCGAGCGCATCTACGAACTCTATGGCGGCACCGAAGCGCCAGGGCGCCACGATCATATCGGGCGTCGAATGGCTCGAACACACGCGGCTCGGTCGGCAAGATCGGCGAGACCGCGCGGCTGCGCATCATCGGCGAAGACGGCAACGAGGTCGCCACCGGCGAAACCGGCGAAATCTATTTCCTGCCCAATGACGGCGCCGGCACGCACCTATCATTATCTCGGCGCCGAGCCGAAGCGCCGCGCCGACGGCTGGGAATCGCTCGGCGACATCGGCAGGCTCGATGCCGAAGGCTATCTCTATCTCGGCGACCGCCTCGCCGACATGATCTTGCGCGGCGGCGCGAACATCTATCCGGCCGAGGTCGAGGCCGCGGTGATCGGAGCATCCCGAGGTGCGCTCCTGCGTCGTCGTCGGCCTGCCCGATCCGGAATTCGGACAGCGCGTGCACGCCATCCTCGAACTCGACCGGCGCTGCCGGATGCGCAGGCGGTTGCCGACGGCATGGCCGCATTCCTGGCCGACCGGCTCAGCCGCTACAAGCATCCGGAAAGTTTCGAGACCGTGCAGCGTCGGCCTGCGCGACGATTCCGGCAAGGTTCGCCGCACCGCTGCTGCGCGACGAACGCGCGGCTGGCTGAGAGACAACCGCGATTTCCGGATCATGCCGGCCCGGGCGCGGGTAAAAGCGGATTGAAAGCGATGGCCGACTCGCGGCGTCCGCGAGGCTTTACACCACACATCCAGCGGTAGGATGCCCTGATCGGCATACCGAGTGGCGAGCGGCCGACCGCAAGGGGTCTGCAATGTCATTCCGCAAGGACAACAAGGGGACTCACGAAGCCTGGCTGGCCAGGCAGTGCGACGTCGTCAAAAAAGACATCACCTACCAGCACCGCCGGGATGAAGAAGAGTCCTTCATCTTCTTGCGGGCGCACCTATTTTCGCTGGGCCCGAGAAAATCGGCGACTGGTGTCCGCAGCTGATGGATGCGCCGCAGCTGCTTTCGATCGGTGATCTGCACCTGGAGAATTTCGGGACTCCGGCGCGACGCCGACGGGCGTCTGGTCGGCGTCAACGACTTCGATGAAGCCGCCGTGATGCCTTATGTGCTCGATCTGGTCCGGCTTGCGACCAGCATTCAGCTTGCGCCGCATCCCGCGCTCAGCCCCAGGCGCGCCGCCAAGCGCCGTGCTCAGGGGTTATCGCGAGGCCTCGAAGCACCGCAGCCGGCGCTGCTTTTCGAAGGCCAAACCTGGATGCGACCCTCATGCCGAGCCCGCGAAAGGCAAGCCCGAGAAATTCTGGAACGACGTCGATGACTATGAGGAATCATGCGCCGCCGCCCAGAATCGCCAAGGCGCTGATCGAAACCCTGCCCGATGGCACAGACAAAAAGAGCATTCGATTGTGCCGCCTGCTCCACAAGCGGTGGCGGCAGCCCGGACGGCCGCGCTACGTCGCGGTCGGCTATTGGCGCGGCGGCCAGGTGTTGCGTGAGGCCAAGGCGCTGGTGCCTTCGGCGTGGAATTGGGCAAATGATCCGGGAAAGTCCTGAAATCGAATTTCCTTGCGTTGGCAAACAGCCGATATCGCGCGCCGGATCCGTTTCTCGACGTGCGCCATCAGATTCGTCTTTCGGCGCATCGCTGCGCGATCCCAAAATCGAACTCGGCGCTGACGGCCGGCAAGAAATGCACCTCAATCTGCTCCGGGCGATGGGCTTCGACGTGGCGTCGGTCCACGCGGCTGGTTCAGTGCCGATCAAGGCGATGCAGGCCGACCTTGGGAAACGCCCGCGCGGCTGGTTGAACGCCGCCGCAGAGCCTGCGGTCGACAAGGTCAAGCGCGATTATCGGGAATGGCGGAACCAACTGCCGCTTCCATCGATGCGCCAACCGCTATCCTGCATTCGATCTGCGATCTCGATCCGCGGCCATTTCGCTGATACAATCCGGCAAAATTGTCAGCTGGCAGGACCGTGATCTATTCGGGTTGCGCGGCGTTGGTGGTGGACGCGCAATCGTATGGAGACCCTTCGATGCCCTCTTTGACCGAGTGGAGAGTGCCGCCTGCAAACCAGCCGCGCGCGGGCGATTACAGCTTTCGACCTCGACAAGGTCGCTGTCATCGGTGGTCGGGCTGCATTCGATCATCCCGCCCGACGCCTTCAGCGCGGAGACGCTCGGCACCGAACGCGCCGGCAATGGCGTGCGTGATCGATGACGGGCTGGTGCTGACGATCGGCTATCTCATCACCGAGGCCGAAGCCGTCTGGCTGCATCGCGGCGACGGCCGCGTGGTGGAAGGCCACGCGCTCGGCTTCGATTTCGAATCCGGCTTCGGCCTGGTGCAGGCGCTCGGCGACCTCGATCTCGATCCGCTGCCGCTCGGCTCTTCCGCCGCCGCCGCAGATCGGCGACCGCGTGGTGGTCGGCGGCGCCGGCGGGCGCACGCGCTCGGTCGCGAGCCAGATCGCCGCCAAGCAGGAATTCGCCGGCTATTGGGAATATCTGCTGGATGAGGCGATCTTCACCCATCCCGCGCATCCCAATTGGGGCGGCACCGGGCTGATCTCGAACCGCGGCGAACTGATCGGCATCGGCTCGCTGCAGCTCGAACGCGAGCGCGAGGGCAAGGCCGAGCACGTCAACATGATCGTGCCGATCGACCTGCTGAAGCCGGTGCTCGACGACATCAGCGAAATTCGGCCGCGTCAACAAGCCGGCGCGGCCGTGGCTCGGCATGTACACGACCGAAATCGACAACCGCGTCGTGGTGGTCGGCATCGCCAGCAAGGGACCGGCGGCGCGCGCCGAACTCAAGACCGGCGACGTCATCCTCGCCGTCAACGGCGACAAGATCACCAGCCAGACCGGCTTCTACCGAAAGCTCTGGTCGCTCGGCACCGCCGGCGTCGACGTGCCGCTCACGGTCTACCACGAGGGCGTCACCTTCGACGTGGTGCTGACGCTCGACCGATCGCGCCAAGCTGTTGAAGGCGCCAAGACTTCACTGAACTAAGGCTGCATTGAGCAAGCTCATTGAAAGCAGAGTGCGTCCGATGAGCGAGGCCGTGGTGGACGACATCGTGGCCGTGCTGCCGCCGCTGCTGCAATCGCTCGAAGCGCTGGGCTTCATCGCGCGCTACCTCAACCCGCCGGATTTCGACCGCGTGATGGAGGCGGCAGGCAAGCCGGACGAGGCCTTGCGCGCCGTTCGGCCGCGGCTCGCGCAATGGCCCGCGGAATTCGCTCGACATCAAGACGCCGCTCGAAACGGCAAGCGATGCGGCGCTCGCCGCGTTCGACGGCCTTGCGCGTCGTGCAAAACGGCCATGGCGATTTCGTCAGCCTGTTTCGCGCGCTGCGTTACGCCCCGCGCGCGCAGGAGGCGCTCTATGCGCTGTCGGCGAAGATTGCCGCCGGTCAGCCAGTTCTTCGTCGATCCTGCGCTGCGCGAGGACGCCGATCTCGCGGCGCGGCTGGCGGCGCCGGCCAACGAAAACACCGGCGTCTTCCACGACCACAACGAGCCCGGCAGCCGCGGCGGCTTCTCGCTCTACGTGCCGGAATATTACACGCCCGACCGCGCCTGGCCGCTGGTGATGGCGCTGCACGGCGGCAGCGGCAACGGCCGCGGCTTCCTCTGGAGCTGGCTGCGCGACGCCCGCAGCCGCGGCGCGATCCTGGTCGCGCCGACCGCCACCGGCAACACCTGGGCGCTGATGGGCGACGATACCGATACGCCGAACCTGATGCGCATCCTCGAATCCGTGCGGGCGCGCTGGAACGTCGATCCGAGCAGGATGCTGCTGACCGGCATGAGCGACGGCGGCACGTTCTGCTACGTGACGGGCTTCGATGAGCGCCTCGCCCTTCACCCATCTCGCGCCGGTGTCGGCGACCTTCCATCCGCTGATGGCGGAAATGGCCGATGCCGACAGGTTGCGCGGCCTGCCCGATTCATATCGTGCATGGCCGGCTCGACTGGATGTTTCCGGTGCAGGTGGCGCGGCAGACCAGCCAGGCGCTGTCGGCGGCGGGCGCCAACGTCACCTACCGCGAGCTCGACGATCTCAGCCATACCTATCCGCGCGAGATGAACGCGGAGATCCTGCAATGGCTGTCCGGCGAAGCCTGACTAGAGCGTGATCTCCGCGCAAACGCGTTCCGCGTTTGTCGCGAGGGAAAGCCGGTGCCCACTTCCGGATCATACTCTACGACAACTTCTCCACCGCGGCGCCTGCATTCGGTGGCGACGGAACCATACCGCGACATCTGCGTTGTGGTCCGCGACGGAGGGATATTCCATGCAGACGTTTGTCGGAATGATTTTGGGTGCGCTGCTGCTGGTTGGCGGCGTCTATGTCTACGATTCCATGCAGACGTCGAGCGTCGCGAACGGCCAGGTCGCCCAGGCCAACCGCACCATCGTCAACTGGGACGTCGCGGCCGCCGACTGGAGCCAAGCTGAAGACGCGCGCCCATGAGGACTGGGTCAGGATTTCGTCGAAGTAATTTGCGAGCTTTATGCAGAGAGGGGCGCCCCGCACGTGGCCGGGCGCCCTCTTCTTGAGCGTGATTGATTATGTTTGGATGCCGCGCGGGTCCATCGAACGATTGGCAGCAACGTATTCGATGTCGACGCGCGCGCAATTCCGATATCCCTAAGCTCCTGATCAGTCAGATTATTCAGGCGGGATCGCAATTTCCTGCATTCGCGCCACTCCTGAAACGCATCCCAATAACTCCTGACCGAGTTGGAGAAGTCTCGTGTCGAAGCGGGAGCCTGGCCCAGTCCGCTGCACTGCGTGCCGTATTCATCGCGATATCTCCCGAGATGTTTCCTCGCTCGAGAGTGCCCGGACATGGGCCGGCGCGCTTGACATCCGGCTTACATTTTCCTCACCGGCAGCTTATTCTTCGCCTCGCACGCAGTGCTAGAGCCCCCAAAGACCGCCCAAGGGGAATGGCAACTTGCGTTATGTGTTCGAGGATTATTCGTTCGACACAGACCGGCGCGAGCTGCACCGCGGCGCGGAAGCCGTTACCGTTGCGCCCCAGGTTTTCGACCTGCTCGATTACCTGATCCGCAACAGGGAGCGCGTCGTCAGCAAGGACGACCTCATCAATGCCGTTTGGGATGGGCGTAGTCGTGTCTGATGCGGCGCTCACAACCCGCCTGAATGTCGCTCGAGGTGTGATCGGCGATTCCGGCCAGGAACAGCGTCTCATCAAGACCGTTGCCGCGCAAGGGCTTCCGGTTCATCGGACTGGTGCAGGAAGCTGACAGGCCGGGATCCACAACAGCCACCGGCGCCCGCGCAGAGCCGCAGCAACCGGCCCTCACCGCTCCCCGACAGGCCCTCGATTGCGGTATTGCCGTTCCAGAACATGAGCGGCGATCCCGAGCAGGACTATTTCGCCGATGGCATCGTCGACGACATCATCACGGCCCTCTCGCGGTTCAAGTTTCTGTTCGTCATCGCCCGCAATTCGAGTTTTACCTACAAGGGCCGAGCCGTCGACATCAAACAAGTCGGGCGCGAACTCGGTGTCCGCTACGTTCTGGAGGGCAGTGTCCGCAAGGTCGCCGGAAAGAGTTCGCATCGCCGGCCAGTTGATCGACGCGAGCACTGGCGCGCATGTTTGGGCAGATCGGTTCGAGGGAGATCTCGGCGATGTTTTTGCGCTCCAGGACGAGATAACGATGAATGTCGTCTCCGCCATTCGACCGAAACTGCTGGAAGCCGAAATCGAACATGCGGTGCGCCGGCCAAATAATCTCAGTGCATACGACCTCTATTTGCGAGGCAACGCCGCATTTCTATTCGATGACCCCTCGAGGGAGTGGCGGAAGCCATTCGGCTGCTCGCGCGCGCTTTGGAAGATTGACCCGCGGTACAGCGCCGCGGCTTCACTGGCGGTCTTCGTGTCATGTCCTGAATCTCATCCACGGATGGTCCGCTGATCCGCAAGCGGAGGTCGGCGAGGTGATGCGGCTTTCCCAATTGGTGCTCAGCATCGACGAAAACGACCCGGAGACGCTGGCGTCCGTGGGGTGGGCAAAGGCTTACATCACCGGCGATTTTGGCGCTGCGATGGAGATGGTCGACCGGGCGGTCTCGCTCAATCCCAGTTCATCCATCGCGTGGGCCTATCGCGGCATCACTTGCGTCTTTTGTCGGACGCACCGAAGACGCAATACAAAGTCTTGAACGGGCCATGCGCCTGAGCCCGCTGGATCCGATGCTCTACAGCCCTGCAGGCATTCATGGCGATTGCCTTCATTAATCTCCGCCGTTTCGATGATGCGGTGGCTGCGGCCGGAAATCGCTCCACAAGAAGCAGAATTTCATGCTGGCCCATCGCTGCCACGTGGCGGCGCTCGCGCATCTGGGTCGGGATTCAGAAGCGAAGCAAGCAGCCGTCCGGCTGCTTGAACATGAACCGGATTTTCGCATGTCCATTTGGGCCAACCGCACGCGTCGGTGGCCCGCCAAGTTGCTCGCCGAAGGCCTCCGCAAGGCAGGACTTCCGGAGTGACGCGTGCGTCTTCAGCAATGCCGAACTAGTTGGTCTTCTTCGCCTTGCGCGCGTCGGCGATCACCATCTCGAATTCCGCCATGGTCAGGATTCCCGGCACGCGGAACTTGCCGACGATGAAGGACGGCGTTCCCTTGAATCCGAAGGCCACCGCCTGATCGTGGTTGCGGGCGAGGATGGTGTCGATCGCCTTGGCATTGGTCGTGGCGTCGCGGTTGAGGCGATCCATGTCGATGCCGGCGCCGGCCAGCAATTCGCGGATGCGCGGTTCGGTCAATTTCGAACTGACGCCGATCATCGCCTCATGCGCGGCCATGTACTTGTCCTGATACTTCGCCGCCAGCGCCATCCGCGCCGCGAACTTCGAGACCTCGCCGAGGATCGGCCAGTCCTTCAGCACCAGGCGGACCTTGCCGTCGTCCTGCACCACCTGCTGGATCTCGGGCGCGATCTTGCGGCAATACGGGCAATTGTAGTCGAACCATTCGACGATGTTGATGTCGCCCGTCGGGATTGCCGGTGGAGGGCACATCAGGGTCGCGCAGCACCAGCGCTTCGGTCAGCACGTCGTCGCTGCCTTGCGCGAACGCCGATCGCGGCACGCCGGCGCCGAGCAGCGCGGCACCGCCGCCAAGCAGGCCGAGCGCTTCGCGCCGTGTGCGTCCCGGGTTGGTCCCGGCCGGATTGTTCGATCGCTTCATCTGGGTCTCGCGAAGGGCTGCATTCCCTGTCTACGCCGGAGATAGGGATATGTTACGCGCCAGCATATAGAGCGCCACCGCAATAATGACCACGGCGAACACGATATTGAGCGCGCCGCGGCGCTCGGCGAGGTGCCGCGCCGAACGCGTGCCGGCCAATCCGCCGGCGATACCGCCCGCCACGAACAGCCCCGCCAATGCCCACGACACCAGCCCGGACCAGGCATAGCTGGCGGCCGTGGTCAGGCCGAACGCGGTGACCGCGACCAGCGAGGAGGAGACCGCGTTCATGATCGGCATGCCGGTCGCCAGCATCAGGGCCGGCACGATCAGGAAGCCGCCGCCGATGCCGAAGAAGCCCGACATCGTCCCGGTCGCGAGGCCAAGGCCGACGATGGCCGGCATGTTCGACATCGAGACCTTGACGTCAGGCAGGCCGATCCGCGAACGCGTCTTCAGCATCAGCAGCGCGATGACGATCATGACCAGCGCAAACAGCGCCAGCAGCTTCTGGCCGTCGACCATCTTGCCGAGGATCGAGCCGCCGAAGGCGCCGGCCATGCCGGCGGCGGCGAAGATCAGCGCGCAGGACCAGATCACGGTGCCGCCGCGCGCATGGTTGGACAGGTTGATCGCGGCGTTCGCAGCCACCGCGATCGCGCTGGTGCCGATCGCGACATGGGGCTCCGCCACGCCGACCACATAGACCATCAGCGGCACCGCCAGGATCGAGCCGCCGCCGCCGACCAGGCCGAGCGAAAACCCGACCAGCATCCCCGACGCCAGTCCCAGCACGCCTTGCGCGGCGGAGATGATCAAGTTGGAAGACTCAGTTGCACGGCGGGACCATAGAAGGAATTTTCCGCGATCCTGCCATGCCGACAGCATAAAGCATGCACTGCAGCACGGGTCAGGCCGGCGCGTGCGCCTGTCCTGCGCCGCCTCCTCGCGGGCCGGCCAGCGCCATCAGCGTGCCGCTCATGGTCGCGATCAGGGTCTCGACCCCGTCATGCGTTGCATAGGCGCGCGCCTCGCACACCGTCAGCGTGCGGCCGGGTTTTACCACCGTGGCGCGGAACGCGAAGCGCTCGCCGCGCGCGGGCGCCAGCAGGTTGGTCTTGAATTCCACGGTGAGAATTCCGGTTGCCGCCGGCATCAGCGTGAACGCGGCGATGCCGCAGGCAGTGTCGAGACCTGCGGTGATGATCCCGGCATGGATGAAGCCGTGCTGCTGGGTGAAGTCGGGCGAATAGTCCATCGCCAGATCGACCTCGCCCGGCTCCAGCCGCGCGATCGAAATGCCGAGCGTCTTCATCGCCCGCTGGCTGCTCGAACGTGTGCGATCGCGATCGCGCGATAATCCGGGTTCTTCGGCTCGAAGCGCGGACATGCGCGTTCACGCCATCGCCGGTTCGAGATGCTTTTCAGCCGCGCTCACGGATCGCGGGCGCGAACGGCGCCGACTTGCGCGCCTGCCGGTCCATGTGGACGCCGATGAATCTCGCAGGTCGGCGGCGATCTCGCCGGTTTCGCCGTTGCGCATCTCGTGCAGGAAGCGGATCGACTTGTCGCGGATTTCCAGCAGCCGGCTCCTGACCTCGACGATGTCGCCGGCCAGCAGCTCGCGCTTGTAGGTGATGGTCTGCTGCACCGCGGCCATGCCGCGGCCGGATTCGCGCAAATAGGACGGCGTCAGCCCGAGCCTGGCGAACAGATTCCAGTTCGCCTCGTCGAACTTGCCGACATACCACATGATGTTCATGTGCCCGACATGATCGCATTGCCAGGGATAGACCGTGCCGCGATAGGTCGCGTCCGTCTCCATCGTTCGCTCCCCGCTTTCTGATTCTGATACGGTAGCGTATCACGGCTGTCGGTCGGGTTAGCAATACGGTACCGTATCAACACTCGGTGAGGCCGGACCATGAGCGATCCGAGCGACGCCAAAGCAGACGCGCGGACCGGCGAGGTGCGCAGCGAGAGCTGGATCGAGGCCGGCCTTGAGGAAATCGCGCGGACCGGCGTCGAGGGGTGCGGGTGGAGGTGCTGGCCAAAAACCTCGGCGTCACCAAGGGCGGCTTCTACCGCCGCTTCCGCGACCGCGCGGCCCTGCTCGAGGCCATGCTGCAGAACTGGAGCGCGGGGCGCATCGCCGCGATCGAAAAGCACACCAGCCTCGATGGCGCCACCGCGCGCGAGCGGCTGAAGGCGCTGATCGCGCTTTATTCCGAGCGCATGAATACCGAAGGCATGGCGGTCGAGCTGGCGATCCGGCAATGGGCCCGCTCCGACGAGCTTGCCGCCGGCGCGGTAGCCGAGCGTCGATGCCGCGCGGCTGAAGAATGTCGGGAATCTCTACCGCGCCACCGGCCTGCCGGCGGAGGAGGCCGACGCGCAGGCGTTCCTGTTCTACTGCTTCGTATTCGGCCAGAGCCTGCTGTTTCTCGAACGCGGCCCGCGCAAGCGCGCGCAACTGGTGGCGAAGTCGGCCGAAACATTGCTCCGCGAATTGTAGGCGCGGCCGGAAGCATCCGGCCGCGCCCGCATCGTTTGCTGGTCAGGCCGCGCCCTTCAGCTTCTTGGTGCATTCGCTGTAATAGCCGCCGCCCTTCTGGATCCATTTCAGGCCGCCATTGGCGTTGGTGGCCTTGTTGGCGTTGTACTGATCGACGCAGGTGTGCATGCGCGCCTTGCCGGCGCTTTCCTTGGAATATTTCGGATCGACGGCGGACGGATACACCGCCGGGCCTGACGGCAGGCGCGCGCGGCAGCCGCAGCGTCGCGGCTTCCTTCTGCCGGCTTGGCTGCTTCGGCGCTGCCGGCGCGCGCCGGTGGCGGCAGCGGGCGCGGCGGCGGGGCGCCGCCGCGGCGTCGGCGCCGCATTGCGCTTTGCGGAAGTCGTTCCACTTCTGGCCGCCGAGCGTGCCGGCGGTCTTGGCGGCCTGGTATTTGGCGCTGCATTCCTGCGCGGTCAGGGCATGCGCCGGCGACGTCGCCGCGAGCGCGGCAAAACCCGACACCGCAATCGCGCACAGTATTTTTGCTTGAATGGTCATCCTTGGTCTCCTTGGGGCATGGCGATCTGCAAGCTCCCATCCTAGCGCAACCACGGCTTGCGACAACGCGCGAGCGGTTCGTGCGGTCAAAATATTGTGGCGCCGAACCGCGGCGCAGCTGCTCATTCATCCGCGGTTCAGCATCGCAGCGCGACCGTTGCGCCCTTCCTTCAATCCGAGGTGCCCCATGATGACAATATCTTCCCGCTTGCCACCGCGACCGCCGTCGCCTCCTTGCTGCTGATGGGCCCGCGTTCGCGCAGACCACGGCGCCGGCCATCGCCCGAGGCTGCGACAAGCCGAAGACAAGGCGCCGGCGGAAAAGAAGGCCGAGAAGAACCGCGCACCGCAGCCTCGCTCGAATGCTCGAAGGAAGCCGACGCCAAGGGCCTTGCACGGCAAGGAGCGCAAGAAATTCCGCGTCCGAGTGCAAGAAGGCCGCGGCCGACAAGGCGAAGTAACCGCCCCGCGTCCCGCGCGAGGGCATGCCGGGCCTTGCGGATCTTGATGACGCCGGAGGGCCATCGCCGGCGCGTGCACGCGCATTGCTGCAGTCGCGTGACGCATTTGTCCCAGCGCGTGCGGATTTGCCATAAGGCGGCGTGAGCCTGATCCCCGCATCGATGGCGTTTGCCATTCCCAGCCGCGCCAAGATCCTCGACACGCTCGAGACGCTCGTCATCGGCGCCGCCGGCGGCGCTGCTGTTTCTGTGGGCTCAACCTTCCGGGCGGGCTGATTTCCGGCGCGATGATCGCGGTCGGCATCGCCGCGCTGGCCGGACGGCCGCTCACGCATGCCGCCGATCCTGACCCAGACCGTGCTGGTGCTGCTCGGGATCTCGCTGGGCTCGCTGGTGTCGCGGCAGCTGATCCAGCACATGAGCGCCTATCCGCTGACCATCGGCGCTGCTGGCGCTCGCGACCTTCTGCTCGACCTTCGGCAGCAGCTTCTATCTGCAGCGCGTGCACGGCTGGGACCAGACCTCGGCGTTTCTGGCCGGCAGCCCCGGCGCGCTGTCGCAGATCACCATGCTCGCCGCCGAGAAGGGCGCCGACGTGCCGGCGATCGCCGTGGTGCAGACCATGCGCGTGATCATTCTGACCGCGGCGCTGCCGCTGGTGCTGGCGCTGACCGGGATAGCGCCCGTCAGCGCCGCCGGCCGTCGCGGCAGCGATCGCCTCGCCGCTCGAACTGGCCGAGCTGATCGCGGCGTCGGTCGCGCGTCGCGCTGTTGCTGCGGCTGATGAAATTTCCGGCGAGCTGGATGTTCGGCGCGATGATCGGCGTCGAGCGTGCTGCACGGCACCGGACTGATCGAGGGCGGCCTGCCGCCCTGGGTGCGCGGCGTGGCGCTGGTCGGCATCGGCGCCCTGATCGGCACGCGGTTCGCGCGGATGAACGATCAAGACGCTGCTCAGCCATGTCAATGCGGCGCTGGGCTCGTTCGCCATCGCCATCATCATTTCCGCGATCTTCGTCGCGGTGATCGTGCTGACCACCCATGTGCGCGTTCGCCGACGTCGTCGTGGCGTTCGCGCCGGGCGCGATGGACGCCATGCTGGCGCTGGCGCTGACGCTGCACATCGACCCGATCTTCGTCGGCGCCCATCATCTGTCGCGCTTCGTGTTCGTCACCGATCACGACGCCCGGCATCGTCCATCTGTTCGGACGGCCGCAGGAGGATGTGGACGATTGAGGGTCGACCGTCACTGCCGGATTCGTGGGGTGGTGCAAAGCGCAGCGTGCCCACTCATTCAGCAGCGATGTCGCGGATAGATGGTGGGCACGGCGCTAACGTGCGCCTTTGCCCACCCTACGAAGCTACGCCCGCTTCGCCGCCACGATGCCCCACGCGGCCATCACTGCCATCAACAGCGAGATCAGCACGTTGTAGCCGGCGAGCGAGAGGCCGAGGAAGCGCCACTGCACCTCGTCGCAGCGGATCACTTTCACGCGTGTCGAGCCGCTGCAGCAGCGTGCCGGCGCTGCCGAGATTGCCGACCGGGCCGGTGCAATCGGTCGGCCCCTGCCAGAACTTCCATTCGACGCCGGCGTGATAGCCGCCGAGCCAGGCATTGGCCGAGCGCGGCGAGCAGCGAGCATGGCAAGGCCGGCCAGCAGCGACCGGCCGCGGCGCGCCCGCGCGCGGCCGCGAACGCCACCAGCGAGCGCGAGCGGCACCGCCAGATAATAGGCGTAGCGCTGCTCGAGGCAGAGCGGACAGGGGCCGGATATCCAGCACCAGCTGGAAGAACCACGCGCCCGCCAGCGTCGCGGCCGCAATGGCCGCGATCGCCAGCGCCGCCGTCAGCGCCGGATTGGCGGCAAGGCGCGCAGTGCGAGCGGATTTGCGGCGGCATCGAACGTCACGGGCATTCTCGGAGCATCGTCCATGCTCATACAGGCAAGCGTCCTATCCCGCCGACCGCGGCACTGTCGAGGCGACGCCACAATCACATCCGCGCGGGTTGACCCGGAAGCGCCGCCCGCTATATTCCGCCGGCTTCGCGACGCGCCGGCCTCCGGCTGACGTCCGAAGGCCCCTGTGGCGGAACTGGTAGACGCGCTCGACTCAAAATCGAGTTCCGCAAGGAGTGCTGGTTCGATTCCGGCCAGGGGCACCAACTAGGCTGTTCAAGCCCGTTCCAAAGCGTCCGCAACCGTCCGCGCAGTGCTCGGAAACCCTTGAAAAATAGGCACTTCCGCGTACATCGAGTGTTCGTCACCGTTTGTTCTCATCCGATCCCAGCCGTCCGATTTGTTGGCATTTTTGTTGGTATCGTGTTGGTATCGGGAGAACAAACGTTCACGGCGAATTTCGCTATTCCGAACGAAGGGAATTGAGCAGATGGCCCGCAAGAACGATGGCGCGTGCGCCAACCCCAAGCAGATCAGGACCGACGTCGACTGCCGCGCCGCCCGACCGAAATTCGACAATGGCGCGTGGAGCCCCGCCAAGATTTCCGACGTGACCGGCGGCGGTCTCTATCTCTTCGTCACGCCGGACGAGAGCAGGCCCGGCAACGCTGCCTCCAAGCTTTGGCGGATGGGCTACCGCTTTCCACAGCCGCCAGAAAACCTACTCCATCGGCCCTTACGGCAACGGCAAGGATGGCACGTTCTCGCTCGCCGACGCGCGGCGCGAGCGCGACAAGGCCAAGGACCTGCTCAAGGAAGGCAAAGACCCGAGCACCGAGAAGCAGCTCGACAAGCACAGGCAGGCGGCCGCCCGGCCTTTCGAGCAATGGGCCGACGAGTGGCTCGCGAAGAAGAAGGTGGAGAAAGTCAAACGCGGCAGGATCGTCGCGGTGCGCGACCCCAAGACCATCGAGGTGCTTGAGCTGCGCGTCGGCTACGTCAAGGATCGCTTCGGCAAGCTGTGCAGGCAGGACATCAAGCGTCCGGACGTGCTCGCTTTCATGCGTTCATACGAAGCCGAGGGAAAGCTGGAAACCCGCGACCGCGTGCGCAGCATCGGTGAGCAAATCTGCGACTATGCCGATGTCGAAGGCGACGGCTACAATCCATTCCGGCAACCTGAATGGACAGATGATTGCCAACATTTCGACGCCGCGTCCCGGCGTCACCGAACCACGCGACGTGACGCGCGTCTTCAAGCTCATCAGCGCACCGTGGACGAGAGCGAGGTTTAGTGACGTTGTTGGTCCTTGCCTTGCGCTTCGATGCGCTGACCATTCCCCGCCCCGGCATGGTCAATGAAATGGAGTGGAGCGAGGTCGATTGGGATGCCGAACGCTGGACCGTTCCAGCCGCCAAAATGAAGACCGGCTGGGACCATGTCGCGCCTTTGTCACGGCAGGCACTGCGCAATCCTGCGCAGCGTTCAGAAGCTGACCGGCCATCGCCGGTACGCGTTTTCTTGCTCGAAGCTGACGCGCCGCTATCGAACAACACGCTCAACAAGCGCCTTGCGGCTGCTTGGCATTGACACCAAGACTGATCATTGTGCCCACGGATTCCGACCACCTTCTCGACCCTGTCTCACCACGAAGAGATCAAGGACGCCAAGGCATGGATGGCGATGTCGTCGAGCCGCAGCTCGCGCATCTCGATAACTTCTACCGTGGAAGGGCTCTACAAGAAGCACGGACCGCTCGCGCTGATCGGCTCGCGCACGAAGCTGATGCAGCATTAGCTGATCGGATCGACCACTGGCTCGATCCCAAGAAGGTGATGCCGATTAGCCGGCGATGGAAGCGAGAATAGGCGTGCAACAAAAGCACGAACGATGCGATCGTGAAACAGATCGGCCCCCACGATAGCGCCGAAGTATCCGATCGCGTATTTATTATCGGAAAGCGAACCGGCTTTGTCCCCGAGAAGCTTTCCGACGAACTCTGACCCATCCCGTTGGGGTTGAAACCACACCGTGACAAGGAAAGCACAAGCGGACCGACATCCATTGCCAGACCTGCGTAAGATGCTTCTGGTTCAATCCCCCAAATGAACGCGCGCATGCACTTGAACACCTCTATCATTTCGGCAAAGGCAAGTACATTTTGACTTCCGATTGAGTCGAATTGATACACGGGTGCCGAGGTGATCACACGTGGCGGACCTTGCTTAAAGGTCACACGTTCGAATCGTCGGTGCGCCAGCATTTTAAGGGTTTTCTAGAAAATCGGCCTTGGCCGATCTGAGCGCGCGGGTAAGCACCGGTAAACACTAGGATCAGACTTGTGTAGTCCGTGGCGCGCTTAAGAGCCTTGCGGCAAGGCGGCACCCACATGAGACGCGCGGACTGCTTATGCTGCTCTTCTCCCAAACAATCCAAGCGTAACCAGTGGCGGTTGATGGCTTCTTTGTCGAGCCGCCCTTTTTCACCATCGGCACTTCTGCCAAGATAGCCACGCCCTTGTTCGCGACGATGATTGCGCGCTTGATAAAATCTTCTGCTAGGCGGAAGTGGAGAATCGTGAAGTGAGACGGGCTCGGCGGCGGGATGCGGCAGCTTCTGCCGACCACGCAACGGATTACTGCTTCGCCCCTGCGGCGACGGCGGTCGCCATGTACTTCGAATAGAATTCAGCGACCCGCGCGCGCCACATGCCGACGAACGCCTCCGATGTCACCTTGTCCACCGATTTCCACGCCTTCTTGAGGGCCGGAAGGGTGTTGCCCCAGATCGCGCGTTTGCACCACTTCTCGCCCTTCTCCCTGCCTTCGCTGGTGGCGCACATGGATTTCCAGGCGATGCGATCAGGCTGGCTGATGTGCTCGGCGGCGCCTTCCCAGCCCTGCTGATGGATCAGGTAAAGATCGTTCAAGTCCGGCTTCCGGTGCGTGATCCACTCGAACAGGATGCCTTCGGTAATGACCTTGTAGGCGGCCGCAACGGCATTGTCGCGGGGACTGCGAATCTGCCCGAAGCCGAATTTGCTGAACTCATATTCGCTCAGCTGAAACAGGCCGATATACGACCCGGTGCGTTGATTGGGGTTGAAACCGGACTCGATCTTGGCAACCGCTTTCATGAAATTGAAATCGAGACCGAACGCGTCGGAAGCGCGCTTGATTTCCTCGACCGGCGTTCCGACCGGGATGTCCTTGAGCGAACGCAGGACGGTCTCCGCCGGCTTCTCGGCGGGCGGCACTTCGGACCAGACGTAATAGATGAGATATTGGAAATCCTGCGTCGCCGGCGCTGGGTTGGAGGCAACACCGGTCTCATCGCTCGTTGTCGGCGCCGGTTGGGTGGCATCATAGTGACCGAACGGCACCGATCTTGTCCCGATCAAATCGTCGCCTGCTTTGGCGTGGGCCGACGATGGACCGGAAGCAGCATCAGGCATCGAGCCAAGCGTGACTTCCTGCAATGGCGGCTCGGGCTGCGGCCGCGGCAGGGCCTGCATCATCTGCTCGCGTAGCTTGACCAGACCGTCGAGGCGGTCGGACTCCAGCGCCGGCGCTTCGTACGGTTGCTCGAGCGAGGCGACCTCGGCCGGGCGCAAGGCGCGTTGGTGGACCGCAACCAGGATTAGCGTACCTATCGCCGCACCGGTGAAGATGACCCTGAAGGCGAGCATGGCAGCGAGCTTTCCATGCGCAACGGGGCGACAACATGGCGAGATCACGACCGAGCCCGGAATGTGTCCGAATCACGTATCAGCCAAGCGTCGGAAGCGGACTTAAGCGGGCCGCTGCCCATCGTCGGCAGGGATGTGCCGTCAATCGCCATGGTGCTCACCGATAAGTTGCGATATCGCTGACACTCCGGCTGTGCCCGAGATCGTCAGCGTAGTTCATGCGATGCCGTTGCACTGCATATCCGTGATGGCTTGTCGTGACCTCCGAAGCCGAAATTGAATTTGTCGATCTACATCCTTGTCACCGCAGCCGCGCGTCGACCGCGCCCGCGAAGCTTGCCCACTCCGCCGGCGCAGCCGTTGGACATTTACGCGGCGCGAACGTAGCCGTAGCGCAGGTTCGAGGGCTCCTTGGCCGCCAGCGCATACTCGTTCTTGAGCGAAGCGAGACGGTCCTCGGAAAAGGCCGGCATCCTGGTGTTGTCAGCCGCTTTCAGCCTGATCTTGTAGAACTTGGTGGCGTTGCCGCCGAAGATCAGCTGCTTGGTGGCGCTATTGGCATCGCCGAGCGGCGCAAACCCGTATTTCTTCTGCATGTCCTCCGGAATTTCGAGGCGGCGCAGCGCCTCGATCTGCCACTGCGGTGAGCCGTACCAGACCGAGTCAGTACCCCACATCACGTGATCAACCCCCATGCCCTTGATCAGCGTGCCGACCAGCGCGGCGCAGAACTTCGGATGCGCCACCGCCGAGTTGGCAAACGACGTGCCGATCTCGGCATAGACATTGGTGACGCCGAACTTCTGCGGGATTTCCGCGAGATCCGTGGCCCACTGGATGCGGCCGGTCTGCTCGAACTCCGCCCAGGCCTTGTCCGGCAGCTCGAGGAACGCCCGCAGCGCCGAGTGATAGATCACGAAGTTCATCTGCGGCCAGTCCTTCGCCGCCTTTCCGATGTCCCACGCGGTTGCGTATTCCCACACGCCGGCGAACGACTTCTCGTAATCGGGCGGCAGCAGCCCCTTGTGGATGCACAGCGTGTTGATGCCGGCCTTCACCGCTTTTTCGTAGAACGGATACATCACCTGCTCGTCGTCGAGCCGCCATGGGAACTTGGAGGGTGCCAGCGGATCGCCGATCGTGTAGGACTTCCAGGAATCGGGCTTGTAGACCTCGATTGCCTTGTCGACCTCCTCCATCCAGCCGGGCTGCTTGGGGGTGATGACGCTGTGCGCCAGCAGGCGGCGCGAGCCCGCGAAGTCGTTGATGAGTTCCCGCGCCTTGACGATCTGCTCGTTGGACAGAAGCCACCAGCTCGGATCGTCGAACGGCGCGCCGCTCAAGAGCGCCATGTTGGTGTCGCTGTCGTAGTAGATCTCTTTCACATAGTTCTGGAACTTGTAGCGGGCGAGCGAGGAGACGCCCTCCTCCTTCATCTTCGGGTTCCAGTGCTGGCTCGCAAAGTCCGCCAGACCCAGGAGCTCCTTGTGATCGAAGTCGTCGCGCACGAAATGGGTCTGGACGTCGAAGATGAACTGGCCGGCGAGGCCTTGCGCGCGCGCCAGCATCAGCTCGGGCTCGCGGGCCTCTGCAGGCGCGACCTGGAAAACATTGCCGTAGATGTCGTTCATTGCGAGGAATGCCGCCGCCATGCCGCAGCTCGTGTGCAGGAACTGCCTGCGGCTCAAGCCGAGGTGCTTGCCGTTCAGGTCGGCGAGCTCGTTGATCCGCGCCTCGACCTTCTTCTGTGTAGCGCTCTGCGGGGGCGGGAGATACTCGCCGTTGGAAACAATCTGAGTGGGAATCGGCGTTGCCGCCGATGCCGCCTCGGCACCCGCGACGAGGCGCTGCTCTCGTTCACTAAGCCAAGTGCTCATCGTTCTCCTCCCTTGTTGTGTCGAAGCGCGTGCTGGTCGTCGTTGCCCGCATGGAGGCTGCGTGCGTCTGGCTGCTTCCGAGCGATTAGCAGGCCGGCTCGCCGCACCGTCCCGCCTCGCTCAAAAATTGCATCGCAGCCGCGCGTGACGCGACGAATTCAACGCTCAAACTTGTATGACCGCAAGCGGAGTAATCCGGCAGCCGCACTGTCCCAAACTCATTTCGCTTCTGATCGTTTTCAGAATTCGAGAACGAAACACTTATGAGCTGAGTGGACTTCTGTGATCCTTAGCTGATGAGCGACGGCGACGACTTGCGGGGACTTCCATTGAGCATGGCGAAAGGCGAACCTGGCGCGATTGCTGGGCCTGTCGCATCGTCGGAATATTCTCGCTGTCAGATTTCGAACGTGGCGAGATCGGGACGGGATCTTTTTCGCCATGCCTGCATGCTAGCTCGAAGGCTTGGTCTCGAAGCGCAATGATCGCGCCTATCGCGCCGGCGTTTTCACCTAATTGGTGATGGTGAAGAATCCGGAGCATCCGGCTATGGCGCGGGTGAAGGACGCCTTTCGATGAGGCCCATTCCACGAGGCAAATATCTTGATGGACGACACCGGCGGCCTGCCTCCGAAGCGGCAGAGATAGTCACATCCGCTGCCCCGAGTGCGGGGGCTGATCGATGTTAGCGACCTTGGTTCTGTCATGGATCATACCGGGCCGTTGCCACACCCAGCACCGATCAGCCGCAGTGAGCATTTGGAAATATGAAGCCCAAATCTCTAGCGTCGACGATAGTTAACCCGAAGACGACAAAGGTGGCCGCGCTTGAAGCCAGCGGACCTGAAGCCCGCGAGCCCTTAGAGAGCAGTGGTTTCTCCATGAATTGTCCGCGCTCAAAGTCGACGGCGAACTGATCTTTACAAAAAGTCGGGACCCGGCTACGAGCCCGACCGGCCACTCGAAGACGAGTGGGCCATCTTCGACCAAGAGTGCAAGACAGCCGAAGATGCGGACGAGATTTTGTTCGTTTATCTGGTCGACCTAGATAGCGAGTAGTCGTCATCGCCTACTTGGCGCGTCTCCCACGACCATGTTTTCGGTTCCGCGGTCTTCGTACAGACCGCCAGCCTGTATAGTCAGCGGTCCCGACCATAAATACACCTCGTCCCCACAGAACCCGCAGGCGAAGGTATCAAGGCTCGCCGATGCATCCAGTCGCCTCAAAGGGCGCGTTGCACCCCGTGCAGGCGAAAACGACGCGGACGATCGGCCACGTTTCCATGCATGGCGCAACCTCAGCGGGTCCGTACAATAGCACCACTGGCATGCTTGATTCGGCAAGCGGTAAAATTATGCACCACGCATTCCGCCGCTTGAGCGGCCCTGCTTCAGCATTCATAGCAATCCACACTGTCAGTCCTCGTTAATACGCGTCGTGTTGCTCACCCAGCTGTCACGGCCGGCACCGGGGCCGTCGTCGGTCGCCCCACGCGGCGGCCCCACTCCCTAGCAACAACACTGAAACGTCCTCATGTCGATCGCTTTTGGCGAACATGGTTCGCCTACGCCAGGCAGCTTGGGCTCTTCGGACTTGGCGGTTTGCGTCGAAACGGCTTCGCTGCTCACGATGTTGACCGTGATCGGATCGCCGTCCTCGTCGGTGCCTGAAGTCGTGAACCTCCGACTTGAACGAGAACGAGCACGCCCCTCGGGGGCGTCGTTCGCCTTGGTCACGGTGGCGGTCTTGATCTCGTCGCCGCCGATCGTCACCCATCACGTCAACGTCGCCCAGGAGCGCGTTGGACCCTCTGGCGCCCCTGCGCTCGTCCTTGCCGGTGTGGCCGATCCGACGCGACATGCGCACCGGTATGCGTTTTTCACTCGCTGGACGTTGGCGAAGACCGCACCCCCTGATCCTTGGCGCAGTTCTCGTCGCGGCAGCCGCGGCTATCAGCTTGGCGAACGTGTCGGATGATCCCAGTCCGATATCCATACCCAGTGCCGTCTTGGCGTCCCTGTTGGTGTCGATCACCCTTTTAAAGGCTTCCGGTGTTGTCAGGGAGGCCCAATGAAGAGGGAATCTGTTTCGCGCTAAACCCGTTGGCCGCAGGATGGCAATCGAGCAACTTTGAGAAGCGACCGCCCTGCACCACCTTCAATTCCACGCATCGTTCTCAGTTAGCACGCGGTAATCGGCCCTTCCCGTCGCACTTCGTACAACGGGGCGGATAAATCCTTCTGCCGGGCGCGGTTGTGTAATAACCGGCAGGAAGCCGGTGCCGTTGCAGGCCGGGCATATCTCCTCAACTATGTCTGACTTTATTGGCTTCATTATGCGTGCGACTCCGGCGACGAACTACCAGAGCGATTAATTACACTTTTCTGAAATTGCGCAATCAATTGCGCCGAGTAACCTTGAACAACAAGGTTAAGTTGAACCTCGCCTTGATCGGTTTCGCGCGCAATTGAATATAGTGCACTATGGCGTGTGACGATGATACTACATATTGGATGGCGATGGCAACCGCATCCTCATCGGATTAACTTTAGACGAGACGCGAGAGTTCGAACGTCTCGACGAGTTGATGTCGAATGTTAGTTTTGTACCGACCGACGATAGCCGTTCATTAAACGAACGGCGCTGGCTTGTGCTTTATGATAAGCACGAGGCTGCGGTACGGATATACTTATCAACTCAGAACGCAGAAGCGCCAAGCGCATTCGCGAAGGATTGAGTGTAAGGCTATTTCCTGGACGCCCAGCGTTGCCCGGTCATCGTTGCGCGCTACCTGAGACCTCGGCCTAGACCGAGCGGGCACATGCCAGCCGGAAGTCAGAAACAAGTGGCAATCTCTTGAGTTTTAGGAGTTTTTGTGCTCTTTCAAGAAGATGAATTCACCATGCAAATCCCGCGCGTTCCCTATGAGAAGTGACGGCACTGGCCGGGTCGCCGGTACTTTCTGAGAGAAGTGCCACGGCCACGGGGATTACATACCCACGAAGAAGTTCCGGTCAGGAGGCAGCGAAACTGTCAAAATTCGAGTCGTCCGTATCTCGTCGCTCTTCGGATTACATCATCCCGCTGTTGCCCGGCAGCCTCCAAGCTGTGAGGCGGATGGTTTTTCGCTCCTTTGATTGCCTCTAAAAACAAAGTGCGCCGGCCGTGCCGCAATGCCTAGTTTTCGGGTATTATCTAAATTGTCCGGTCCACAACATCTGAATATAGCCCGCTTATGAGGAGTACCGTAGCTACCTTTGTTGGCGCACAACGCGGCCGCGACGATCGCGCGTAGCTTGCAAAGTCTGCAGCGCGTCAATCGATGGCCGACTGGCGCGCGATCGTCGTGGGATGACGGTTCAAGTGATGCGACCGCGGCTGTCGTCGAGCCGGTATCCGACCCGCGCATAAAGCTGTTCGCCAGTCCAATCGAGGAGTTTCGCGGCTCGCAATGCGGGCTTGTCCGAAGTGGACGGCCCCTGCTGATCTTCATGATGACGACCGGGGTTGAACGCGCGATTATCTGAAACAGGATGCGCTCGGCGACAGCCGGCAGGCAACATGCCGGTGGATGTCGTCCGCTGCGGATTCCCACGCAGGCAATCGGCGTCAGGCGCAGAGTTCTACCTACAGGTCGCGGCTAGACCCGCTCCGGTCAGAAAACCGTTCTTCCAAGACCTTGCGCGCACTGCTGCGTTGGGGCGGTGCACTGCTACATGACTAGTAAGACGGATCTGGTGCGCGATCTGCAGCGGTTTCGATGAAAGCCTGCGGAACCTGCGATGGACCGGGATCTGTGGCAGCGAGTCGCGCGCAGCGCCAGCCGACAGGCTAGTGCGAATCCGTGCCCGGCGTCAACTTGGCCGTCCACCAGATCGCGCAAGGGCTCTGCTCAGCACGAGTGGGGCCCAGCTTATGAGCCGATGCCCAGGGTGGTCATCGATCGCGAGGCACAGCCGAGACCGGCGTGTTGCGGCATCCAGCTCAACCCGGATCGCCATGAAGACGGCGCGCCCAACGATGACCTCGAAGTCCACGACGTCCTGGATGGCCGTGTGGCGCGCCGGGGCAGCCCATCGCCGGCGGCGGCGATTGGCGCGCGGTATTGAGGCAGGTCCGCAATCCCGCCGCCGCCCAACATGACGCTAGCGAGCTGGAATGCTGGCTTTATCGAAGGCTTCTGCATCGGCGAGGCCTGCGCGGCCTCCAGAGCTCGCGACGCGGTTCGACCGACTGGAGGCCGCCGTCGAGACATCTTCGGGGTAGCTTGGAAAACCCGTTCCGGCGTCGCCCGTCGCTTGCTTGCTGCAAGCCCGGCGAACAGTAGCGCGCCGAGTTAGCTCAGCGCTCGTTCCGGCTGGTCGTCTGCTTTCTCGGCGCCGAGATTCATATCACCATTGCAGCTCAACACGTCGTGCCGATCCGGCGGCGTGAGCGATGTCTGGACAGTCATGCGCGCACCGCAGGGGTGCGCAAGGCGCTTATCCGAGGATACGCGTCCGTGGACCGCACAGGGCGCTGTTCGCCGGGTTTTACCGCCAGTGCGAGCTGGCTGACTGAAGAAGTCGGCGTTGGTGTCAGCTCACGCAGGCGCCTTCGTCGCGAGTCTTATCGCGGGAGCGCCCGTGATCGCGTTGGCGTGCGCGGCAAGCTCGCAAGAAAAGCTCCTCGAGTACTGTCCAGCGACTCGGGTTCGGAGCCAGTGACGCAGGGTCACGCTAGGCAAAGATCGGACGAGCCTGCGGCGAATCCATCCAGGACTGGCAGGCCTCTCTCCTCAGGTCGCGCATGCCGACAACCTGAAACAGTACTGGGAAGACGGTCTTCGCCCGCACCGGACCCTTGGGGCTAAGGAGACGCATTACGAGCGCCTCAAAATACGATCGAACTCTCGCAATTGATGGCCGGGACCGGCGGCCGGAGCGAGCGTTGGAGCTCGCGTGTGCAGAAGGAGCACTTTACGCAAAGGCTTGCGGATCCTGTCGGGCCAGCCAAGGCCGTCGATATTTCTCAGAACAGCGCTTGAGCGCTTGCTGCGCACACGCTTGCGCGGACAAGGCCAATCCTCAGAGTTGCGGCCGATCTCGATTTCTTCCACGGTGACATCGCAGGGCGACTGCGGGACCTGATCGTTTGCTCGGAGGTCCTCTATTACACGAACGATTCTGGCGCTCCTTGAATCTGCGTGGAACGCGAAGATAGCTGCAGGAACACTGGCTCGACGCTTTGGCGGCCTGCTGCTGAGCCGCTGCAATGCGCCATCTGCTTGTTGATCGACAATGTCCGGCGAAACCTGGAGCTGGAATGGGACCCACCCGGCAGGCGGAAGGCAGAAATATTGAAGTCGTTTGAGGAGGCTGGCGGGACTCGTGCCGGTCGAGAGTCTGGAACAGAATCCCACACAATAAAGGCTCTTGCTGCCTCAGGTACCTGACGGCTCTGGTAACGCTCAGCTGGCGGCACGCACAGCCGCCGCTCGGCGTCCAACGCAAACGTCAGCGAAGCCTCCGTCAGGGGCAAGTGGTCTCGTCTGGGGCGGATCCGTGCGAACGCGCGTGGACGTTTGCGGCGGTCCCATTCACCACCACCAGGTCCCCATATTGATGTATCATCCGGATCGCTCTCGATCCGGGCCCAGGCCTGCGAGCCGTGATGCATTGCGTCCATCCGGAGATGTTCGCGAGGGCAGATGAGCCTCACTTGCGCCGCCGCGGCTTTCGCGGGCAGATGACGCTCGCGCAACTCAGCCGAGGCCAGAGAAGCCGGGCCGCGCCGCTGATCAGGCCGACCGATTGTGATTTCGTTTGACGACGCCTACGAGGACGTTGCGCGCCACGCCTGGCCTGTCCTTCAGCGCAACGGGTTCGTCGCGACGGTAATTCACGCGCCAACCGGAGAAATCGGTACGGCCGGTCCAATTGGGATGCGCGCTTTCGACCGACCCGCAAAGCTGATGGATGCCGCCCAGCTTTCGGCGCTTTCGAGGGTGCGGGCGCGGAGGAAGTTTGCGGGGTCATCTGGCCACACGCCGCGCGCGTAGACCGGCTCTGAGCAGTGCAGTCGCTTCTGGAGGAAGGCCCGATTCGTCGCGAGAGATCACATCACCGGTGACATCGCTCAGCGTCCTGGTGACGACCGTCGCGAGTGCCGTACGGAGACAGTCGATCGCCGGACCGCGGCGATTCTTGCTCCAGTGCCGGTAACTGAAGTTGATCGCAAGCTCGAGCGATGGTGTGGCATCGATCATCGAGCCTTCTCGCGCGGAGCCCCGCGACTTGAAGTCGTGGGATCGCGGCCGCTCGAGGACTTCCGCGGCGATGCCCACAGTCCCTCGGTGTCGAGGGAGTATCCAGACTGATGAGCGCCGTGCCCGCAGTCCGACGAGAGCCCAGGCCTGATCGTCAGCGGTCGGCATGAGAACGAAGGCCGTCGACCGCAGTTCGAGGCCTCTTATCACGGCGGCTGCGCGGCCTCCGCCCCCTGCTCCGAAGGTTCGTTTCTACCGTCGCCTCCTCGTCTTGTCCGTCCTGGGATCTAGCCGCATCCCTGGTGGACGGACTCGCAATGAAATCCTTCGATCACGCTTCTCCATGGTCTCGCCGTAGGCGGAACCGTGCAGGCGTGGGCGGCGGTATCGTCCGGCTCGCTGTTGGGAACGACCACGTCAGCAAGTATTACAGGCGGCTCCGGGGCCGCTTGCGCCCGGCGCCGCCATTGTTACGACGATAGCTCTGAAGGCGGCACCTTGCTACCGCCAACGAAGTGTTCTTCCGCGTAACGGCGCGGTATGAAATTTACCATCGCTTGCGCCTCGACATCTTCTCCGCCTAACATCACCTCTGACCATACGATCGCTTCTCCAGCTTCCGACCGAGGCGCCCTTTTAATACGCTGGAGGCGGGGACGATGGAACGCTGGCAGCCGTCCAGTGCGTGTTTCAGTGCGTCGTAGTGACCACTGTCGCCACGACTCTGTCTTCGGCGCGCTCAATTCTGGCCGTGGACTGGAAGGTCGGACTAGCGGTCGGCGTTGCCGGGTCACGGCAGCGCTCGCACTGGTTTCACTCTGCGTAGAGTGACCGTCGCGGTAACTTGTCTGCGCTCGGCGCGAGACCCAGAACACTGAGAAAGACGCTCGCGGATGCAGGCTTACACCGCCATTGGTCGGCATGCGCACGATACGCATCCCTCGGCGACCAGGAAGCGAGGACGCGGCAGCTCTCCTCTTCGCCGACACGCACTGGCGAGATCAGGCCAGATCTTCCGCAAGCCGGCGCGTCGTCGCCGCGGTCGCCGGTCCCCCACGGCAGGTTTTCTTCCTCATCATCGTTGGCGTCGCGCTGTGGATCGCGGCCTCCCAGTCCGTTGCCGCAGCGCCACCTGCTCGTTTGATCTATCGCCCCTGCTGTTCCGCCTGCAGCCTTATGCCATGCGGCTGCAGGCCGGCGTCGCCACCTGCCTGTTCAGCTGGAGAAACGCGCTTCGTCCACGGTATCTACCGAGCGCCTGCTGGCAACTGCCGGTGAAGCAGCAATGTCGGCTCGCATCGGCCGCCCCTCAAGATCGGGAGAGCCTCCAAAATTGCAGGCCGTCACCTACCGACATCCCGGACGCAGCTGAACCGGCGTTGGCTGATGTCTCGTTCATCGCCTCCCGGCGCGGCGCTTTTATTGCGATCGTCGGACCAAGCGGCGCCGGCAAATCCGACACTCGCCGATCATCATCTTGCGGCTATTCGAACCGAGTTGACGGCGCGATAACGCTCGACCGGAACGCCGATTGGCAAGATCGATCGCCCAGCCTGGCTAGCGCACGTGACCCTGACGGGACGAGGACCGCCAGAGCTTTTGTCTGGGAACGGATCGCCGACAATCTTCTGCCTGGGCCGTGCAGGTTTTTCAGCCAGCACGGATATGGAAGGCAGCACTTGCGTCCGCGGGTGCTCTGACTTTGTCAGCCGCCCTGGATCGACGGCCTCTGGAACGCCGGTCGGTGATCGCGGCGCGCGATTTTCGGGCGGCCAGCGCCAACGATTGTCAACGGCACGCGCAGTATCATCGAAGCCGGACTTGCTCGTGCTTGATGAAGCGACGAACGCCGTTGATGCTGCGCGACCGAACGGGCCATGCTGCCGGCGCGGTCCGAAGATCGCTTCCTGCCCAACGCCACGTTTCTCGTGATCGCACATCGCAGCGCAGCTGCCCAGCTCGCAGATCGCGCCATCATCGGCATCGCGGGCGTCAGCCACCAGTGTCGCTAAGCAAGTGAGCGCGAATCGACAATGATGGCTCATGCATCGCTCGGGGAGACGCCGGCGTCGCTCGTACATGCACTGCTGCGCCAACGCTTCCAATTGACGAAACCGGACTTTCGGTGCGTGGCGGACCCAGCGGTAGAGCGCCCCCGCAGAGGCGCTACAGCCATTCCGGGAATGAAGCTCGAAACGAAGCGCGTCCTGGATGCCTTCGTAGAACAATGGCGTGCGAAAGTATCGGCTGCGTTCGACCAACTAAGACCGTACTCATCGCACGCCGAAACAACCAGGCGCAGAGATTGAAGTCGCCCTTGACCTGAGGATTGTCGCCTTTAGATCCGGGTTTCTCTTCACAGTTTGGCTAGCAACTAGTCGCGTAAGGATCTCAGCATCTGTCGTCCTGTGCCCTCGGACATGCTGCCCGGCAGTCAATGCGGCAGCCGAGCAAGCATTCGCCAGGCGACCCGAAACTCAAGCTTCTCCTGAGCGGCGCAAGTAGAGCGGCCGCGTCCTCGCAGCCCTGGGCGCCGGGCGGCGCGGAGCTGCGTGCTGTGACCGCCTCCAGCCGCCAGGCACTACGTCCCTGCGCATAAGCGGTGAGCTGCCGTTGCCGAGCGAAGTTGTCCGCGCAAAGGTGCGAGAGCACTCTTGCCGGAACTGCTAGGCTTCGCTATCCCTTTTGATGAAGCCATCGGCGTCGACCATCGCATACCAACAGTAGACGAGTGCCCACCTCGGATGCCCACCCTCCACTCCATCATCGCTGATCTGCCACTCCAGTTTGTGCTGCGCCCAAAGATCGTCTGTCTGCGTCAATGGGCGCGATCAACTCGCCTCGAGCCTCCAGGCGATGCCTCTGCTTCCTAGCCGCGGCGACGCCGCTGTTCGCCTGAGAAATGAGCCGAACGCGTGCTATCGGCGGCAGCGTCGCCGTGATTGCCGATCGTCGGCGTCTCGTCCCAGGAGCCGTCGTCGACGATCAGGATCTCGATGTCGCGATAGGACTGGAGCGCGCACGCTCTGTTAGATGTCTCGTCCAGCGTCTGCGGCGGCATTATATGCAGTTATTATAACTGTAATGATCTGGCATGGCTCTGCAAAATATGCATTATAAAACAATAGTAGCATAGAGCGACTATATAGTTCTGGAACTCCCCTGCCATCCCTAACCGAATGATGGATTTGTTGGTTCCAATCACGTCACACGTGCATACCACACCGTTCAATTAGTATCGGCGAAGGGTCAGTACCTCCCCCGCGATCCCTACGCCTGGGGCCGCGGCGAAGAACAATTCTCGTTGCTCACGATGGCAGGTTGAGCGACGTCGAGCGGCCCACTTTTTGGTTGGCCGGCCTTGGCACTTTATTTAAAATCGCAGGGCTACACTTCCTGCAGGATACTTCACGCGTCCCAACAAATGAAGGTCGACATGCGAGCGAATCGAATTTTGCCGAGGTCGCTGGTGTTGGCGATCACAGCCATCTCCATGTTCATAGAGTACCGCGTATGCGAATATCGGGGAACGTGGGAACAACAAAGAGCCTGCACGCCCGACGTCTGGGCGGCTATGCGGCGCTCAAATCCCCGATGTGGATACAGGGATCGTGGCTTGCTCGCGGCGAAATATCCACCTGGCGAACGGTGCCGCGCGGTCTTTGCCTCAGCCTTTCACGTGGCGAGGATCGGGCAAATTACAGGCAAGACGGCAGGGCGATTCGCGGATTATGGGCCGCGGTAAGATTACGGGCCCCGACCGTGTATGACAGAGAGCAATACGTGAAACTGAACGAAGCACAT
>ERZ1370068.8106-contig-6986_pt1 | contig 76870 bp, 119 predicted proteins | sample MGYA00561227_ERZ1370068 | MGnify/ENA primary metagenome ERZ1370068 (study PRJEB38410, sample SAMEA6850437) | metagenome | study: Metagenomic assessment of the ecological functions of the soil: analysis of the soil microbiota associated with the... | reverse complement strand
GTTACGTATTGCTAATACCGCTTGCGTGCGCTCGAGCGCGCCGGTCACCGCGGCCTGGACCAGCAAGCCGTGAGCGAGACGCGTCAGGCGGGGCTTCGAGTTGAACGAGCAGCGCATCGCGCTGGTGTACCTCGCCGACCCGCCAGACGCCGGCGCTCGCGGTGCCGAAGGCGGCCTTGACGAAAAACGGATAGGGCCGCTCGGCGCGGAATTCATCCGCCGAGCGAATGATTTCCGGTGGTGGGTTGCGGCACTTTCAGCGGCGTCAGCAAGCTTGCGCAAGACCGCGCCTTGCTTTGGACCTGTTCTGAACGCCTCGAAATCGGCGAGCGCGCTATTCCGAGACCGGTACGGGAGTTGCGTGCGCGCGGCGGCAAGCAGATAAGCCTGCTCATGCACCGGGATCAGCGCATCGATGTGATCGGTTTTTGCGATTTCAATCACTGCCCGCCAGATAACCATCCGGATCGGTGCCGGACGCCGGAGCCTGATGCACCCGGAGGTCACGAACCGCGAGAAGCGCCCAAGGCAGATCGGATTGCTCGAGACCAGTTCGACCCGGTGGCCGCCAAGCCCCAATGCCGTGATGGTCTCGCGCGACGACGACGGCTGGAGCCCTCGCTGAGAAGAATTTTCGGCTTCTGTGGTGTCATTCGAGCGCGGCCCCGGCGCGCATCTTCAAGCTCGCTGGGGCGCGAAGACAAAGCGACCCGGTCAGGTATCTGCGCCGGGATTGTCGCCCAACCGAACTTGCCATAGCGTCGTCTGGAATTCTCCGCCCGTCCCACCCTCACAGCACGGGGTAATCCATGACGAGGGCCTGATGGCGCCGGATGCCTTGAAGGAATTCGCGACGTCTATTTCCACGGCGACATGGAAGCTGCACCCGCGCTCGCGGGACAATCGGCGGAGCCTGATCGACGCGGTGAAATCGGCGCAGCAAATCATCCGAGGAAACCGTGGCGCAGTTTTTCGCCATCACCGGCCGGCTGGGCGGATTGGCGTCGGCAAAGACATTTGGGTGAGGGGTTGTTGGTCGCCTCGGGCGTTCGCCGGGACGACAGGTTTGAATACCTCATTGCACCGGACGAGCCGCTGCAGCGTTTGTGGCTCTGCTGCTCAAGGTCTTGAACCGGAAAAGTTCGGCCGGCAAACGAGCTCGATCTCGGGCTGCCTTTGCCGATTTTACAAGGTCAGACCCCTTCGGCTAAGAGAACTCTCCATTTTGGGTTTCGAGGCTGCAATGTATCTGAAGCAATCCGGATGCCACTGCTTCACTGCAGCTATCCAGTCAGCGCAAGCGCGATCTGCTCGACCACTACCGAGGCCAACGGCGACGAACTGGATCGCTGGCGCAAGTTCAATGCCGCCTACCACGAGGACGACACACAAGTTCATGCGGTTTCTGATCCCGCCCGGCAAGCGGGTGCTGGAACTGGGCTGCGGCCGCGGACGATCTGCTCGCCGCGCTGAAGCCATCCTACGGCGTCGGCGATCGATTTCGGCGCCGAGACGATCGCCAAGGCGAACGCCCGTCATCCCGATCTGCATTTTGTGCTCGGCGACGTGGAGGATCCGGCTACGCTGGCAGGCGATCGAAGGGCCGTTCGATTACATCGTGATCGCCGATACCATCGGCATGTTCGAGGATATCGATGGCACGTTGCGGCTGGTCGCATCAGCTGTGCGCGCCGTCGACGCGGATCATCATCTCCTATTATTCGCATCTGTGGGAGCCGATACTGAAGCTGGCCGAAGCGCTGCATCTGCGGCAGCAAGCAGCCGAAAATCAACTACATCGCCACCGCCGACTTTCTGCAACCTGATGGATCTGGCGGATTTCGAGGTGATCCGCGCAAGAGCAGCGGCAATTGCTGCCGCGGCGCTGGCTCGGCCTCGGGCCGTTCATCAACCGGTATCATCGCGCCGCTGCCCGGCATCAGGCAATTGTGCCTGCGGACCTATCTCGTCGGGCGTCCGGTCCGGCAGTTTCCCGATCGCAAACTCTCCGCCAGCATTCTCGATTCCCTGCCGGAACGAGAAGGGCAACATCGAGAACGCGATTCTGCGGATGCCGCGATTCGGCTCGCGCTCAGGAAATCCTGTTCGTCGAGGGCAATTCCAGCGACGGCACCTTCGAGGAATGCGAGCGGGTCCGCGATGCCTATCGGGATAGCTGGGACATCAAGGTCCTGAAGCAGGACGGCAAGGGCAAGGGCGATGCGGTCCGCAAGGGCTTTGCCGCAGCGACCAGGCGACGTGCTGATGATCCTGGATGCCGACCTGACGATGCCGCCGGAGGCGCTGCCGAAATATCACGCGGTGATCGAGAGCGGCAAGGCCGAATTCGTCAACGGCACCCGCCTGATCTATCCGATGGAACACGAGGCGATGCGCCCGCTCAATCTGATCGCCAACCGCTGCTTTGCCTACCTGTTCAGCTATCTCGTCAACACCAGGCTGACCGACACGCTGTGCGGCACCAAGGTGCTGTTGCGCAAAAGACTACGAGATGCTGGCGCGCGGAGCGCGGCTATTTCGGCAATTTCGATCCGTTCGGCGATTTCGACCTGATCTTCGGCGCGGCCAAAGCAGAATCTGCAAGATCATCGAGACCCCGATCCACTACAAGGCGCGCACCTTCGGCGAGACCCAGATCTCCCGCTTTCGCGACGGCTGGCTGCTGTTGAAGATGGTGTGGTTCGCCTATCGCAAGTTGAAGGCGATCTAGGTAATTCAATCAAGAGTTGGGTTGACGAGCCTCCCGACGACTACTGTCGCGGGTTAGGTCGGGGAAAACCCTCACCGGCTTTCGTCACGCGATCCAATCTTTCCAATACTATCCCAGCGTCGCGAGGTCGCGCCCCCCGATCAATTTTGGTCAGTTTGTGGTTGCCAATTTCAATCCGCCCATACTTTAGGCCAGAATGGAGCTCACGAATGCCATTCTGGCTGGCGAGCATCGTTGCGGGAAACGCGTCAGCTTGAGGACCATCAGATGGGACCACTCTTGATCTGAACTCTGCGTGGGCAAGCTTGCAGGGATATAGTATCGAAATCCTCGGCTACGGCGGCATGCAACGCAGCATCGGCTGCGTTTCCGCTATCGCTTTCATGTGGCTGGGGTCCGGCTCGGAAGGCCAGGCCGGATTGTTGAGCCTCATCGCAGTCTTCGAGAATTTTCGCGGCGCAGGATGACGAAGGCGGATTTGGTCCTCGGCAAATGTTGCCTGATCCGCTGAGCAGGCGCGATTGAATAGAGTGAGGATTGACGTGCGGCGATCCAAAACAACAAGACCTCGCTTCCATTGATCATGGACCGTCCGGGTTGGGCGAACCTGGCAACGACCCGGACCCGATATCGGTAGTGCGCGCAGGTAACCAGGACTGGCCGGCGCAGCGCAAGCTTGATGAGACAGTCGCGTATTTACGATCCATCGCAAGGGCGGACTCGCGGAACCCAGAAGCAGCCGGACATCTTTGCGGAGGCGGTCGCGAAGGTTATGCAGGAAGAGCGTGAGCCGGAACTGTTCGGAGGCGCCGTCTGTCCTCCAGAATCAAGCGCTCGGCATCGCCGCCAGATTTGCGGTTGCCACGGGCGTGGCCGCTCTCGTCGCGCTGGCTTTCGTTGCTGCCTTCCCGGCATCGCAAGGTCCGGCTGCAGAGCGTGCATTGTCGGCCCTGCCGACCTGGCAATCCTGTGACGTCATCCCTGTTTCCGCCGCTGCAGCGCAAGCCCGCTCCGACGCTGGTGGGTCCGCGACGGCAACGGACCCGTCAATGAGCCGCTGTCGCTTGGTGTCAGCGTCAACTCTCCCGGTATCGGCGCGACGGTCACAATCGGTGGAATGCCGGACGGTGCCAGGCTGACGGCCGGCAGGCGGATGAAAGTACCCGCGAATGGCGCGTGCCGGCGCAGGAGGTCTCGGACGCATCGATCATTCCGCCGGCCGACTTTATCGGCGTGATGAATTTGACCGCTGAGCTTCGTGGCTCTGACGGGGCTGCGCTGGTCAGCAGCCTCGTCCAGCTGACCTGGACGTCCGCGACGCCCGTCCGGCACCGTCGCGACGCCCGTCGGCACCGTCGAGCGCCGCCAGCGCACGCAGCGGTGGCTGCCGGCCCGCCGCCGCGCCAACGCCAGCACCGCAGCAGTCCGTAACATCCCCAGGACCGCCGCCGGCTGCCGCACGCGCGGAGCCGCCGATGCGGGAAATCAATCCCGATGAAGTCGCAGGTTTTCTCAGGCGGGCGCAGGAACTGCTGGCGAGCGGTGATGTTCAGGCAGCCCGTTTGCTGCTGCTTCGCGCGCCGCCGAAGCTCACGATGCCAGCGCCGCCTCTTTCCCTGGCGAAGACCTTCGATCCATTTACTGTCGAAGCAATTCGGCGCGGCCGACCCAGGCCGATCTGGCACAGGCGCGGAACTGGTATCAGAAAGCCGAGGAATGGGGTGCGCTCGAGGCGCGACGCCAACTCGAGGCGCTTGCCAGCTATAATCGCTGACCAGCGACGCTACCTGCTGATGATTGCAGCGCGCGCAACCGCGGTGGCGAGATCGTTCGCGCTCGTCGAAGCTGATCTCGCCTTTCGTTGAAACGCGACAAAGCCGACACGTTAGCGTGTCGCACATAACGCCAGATCGCTCTACGATGACATGATCTGGAGAAAAGCATGCCCTATCGGGCCACGACCCGATGGGTGGAGTACCAGTTTTCCTTCAGGACAAACGCGAGGCGTTTGCGCGAAGATCATGCTCCAAACAAAAAGATAGAGCGGAATACGACGATTCATCCCAGCTCTAGTGCCGTTACCTTGTTGAGTTCTGGAACTGTATTCACGTCGATATCTCCTCAGGCTCGCGCATCCGGAAAGCGCGCGCGGCTCAGCAGCACGAGGCGCCCTTCGCTGGCGAGCCGGTGCAACTTCGCGAGCCGGTGCAACTTCAATTTTGGGTAAGGATTTTTGCCTGCAATCGCGCCGAAGAGCCCGTTGTCCAGGCGGGGCCACGGGGCGTTTTGCAAATTGCGCGATGATGGAATAGTGCCACTGATTTGCCCGACGTGTCAAAATGTTTTCGCAAGGGACAGCTCAAAAGCATCCATGCCCGGCATGACCACCACGCTACTTTGCATGGGGTTGTTTTCGATATTTTAGTTGGAAGCGAGCCGCGTCAGCCCCTTGCGGCTGACCGCCGACGCTTTGCAGCGCCGAATTCACAACAGACGATCTTCCAGACTGAGCATGATCCGAGAAAACGCAGCGCCTCGGACTTGATCCGGGGGTGGGTACCGGGCCTCGCGACAAACGCGAAGCGTTTGCCGCGGAAGATCATCTTAAACAAAGATAGAGCGGGATGACGATTCGAAGAAAAAGTCATCGCGCTCTGGCGATGCGCAAGCGAGCATTGCCGCCGTCTCGCGCCCCAAAGGGATCGCTACCGCTTGGAGTTCAGGCGGTTCGCGCGCCACAGCAGGAATTCACGATACAGTGGATCGTCGCGATCCTGCTTGCTTGCGCGCTGGCTCCTCGACCGCGGCAGATGCCGCGGCAGCCCAGGCGGAGGAACGTTGCGGTCGATCCACTCCTGCGCTGCCTGGAAGCGGGTCCAGCCAGCTACGGGAGCCTTCAGTGCCACCTCTTTCCACTTCGGATGGAACGGCGGACGCTGCAACTGCGCGACCTTGTCGAACATGGTGTCCACCAGAAGCGACAGACGGCGGTAGCGGTCGCTGTTCGGCGCCCAGTTGTACGACGCCAGCACGGCCTCGGCCGCAATCGTCTCGACCGAGCCGCCATCCGCCACCAGGTTCGGGTAGTCCGCCGACGAAAGCTTGGACGGCAGATATTCCTCCTGCAGCGGCTTGGCGTATTCGACCGGCACCAGATGCAGGTTGCGGTCGTTGATCTGGTTCAGCCATTGCAACGGCTTGCCTTCGATCGCCACGATCGCGTCGACCTCGCCCTTGCGCAGCATGTCCACCGCCAGCCGCGGCTCTTGATAGATCAGATGCGGCCTGATCCCGAGCCGGTCGAACACGTTGATCGCCGTCACGAAGGTCGAGCTGTCGGGCAAATCGACCACCACGGTCTTGCCGTCGAGATCCCTCATGCTGGTGATCGTCTTCGGCGCCAGGACGTGCATTTCCTCGTTGAACATCTTGGCGACGTAGACGAACTGGTTGCGGATGTCCTTGGCGAAGTCCTTGCGGTCGAGATAGGCGAGCGTGTCCTTGCGCACGATGCCGGCGTCGACGCCCCGCAGCAGCAGGATATCCGCCACCGCCTGAACCGATCCACGGCCCATCACCGGCAGGATCCGCAAGCTGGTGCCGTTGTCGAGCACGGAGGCGAGATCGGCGCCGACCTGGGCGTAGGTGCGAGCCGAACGAGCCGGTCATCAGGCTCACGGTGTTGGCGTTGAGCTGGTTCGCCAGATCGCGCTTGGTGGCGGTGCCGTACTTGAAGATCGTCTTGAAGGAATCGCTGACGGTGCCCGCATCGATGCCGCTTCGCACCGGTCCGAAGAACTGCCAGTGGCCGTTGGTGAAGCGCATCATCCGCATCTGCTCGATCGGCGCGTGGTCGCTACGGGCTGGTGTTGATCTGGATGCCCGGCACCATCATGGGAAGCTGCAGACCCTTGAGCGAGCGGGCCTGCTTCATGATGTTTTCGCGCGAGAGGTCGTCGCCGCAGTTCTTCAGGACCTCGACCATGAGCCTTGGCGACCAGATAGCCGTAGACGGCCTGGCCGTTCGGACTTGCTGACGCTCGGGACATATCGCTCCATGAAGGCGCTCCATTCGCGGAACGCCGCGTCGCCGGCGGCCTGCCGCATCCTCGCCCTCCAGCCGGTACATGGCCGACATGCATGCCTTCGGCATTTTCCGCGCCCGCCGGCTGCATCACGGCCGATACCGATTCAGACACCGAGGCGATGAAATGCACCGGCTTCCAGCCGAGTTCGGCAGTTCGCTTGATCGCCATGGTGGCGAATTTCGGCGTGGTGAATTCGCATGAAGATGTCGGCGCCCGAGGCCTTGAGCTTGGCGATCTGGGCGTCGATGGTGGTGTCCGTCACCTTGTACGGCGCCTCGGCCACGATCGGGATCTTGCCGCCAAGGCCGTCCTTCAGGCCTTTGACGTAGTCCTTGCCGAACCCGTCGTCCTGATAGAGGACCGCGATCTTGCTGCGCGGATGGTTCTCCAGCATATACTGCGCATAGATGTGAGCTTCGGTCTGGTAGCTCGGCAGGAAGCCCATGGTCCAGGGAAACTCGCGCGGCTGGTCCCACATCGACGCGCCCGAGGCGACGAAGAGCTGCGGGACCTTCTTTGAGTTCAAATAGGGCTGGACCGCCTGCGCTCGGTGTTGGTGCCGAGGCTCGCCAATATCAGAGAGAACGTTGTCTTCCTCGACGAGCTTGCGGGTCACCTCCATCGGTTTTGGTCGGATTGTAGGCGTCGTCATAGGAAATGAAATTGATCTTGCGGCCCTTGATGCCGCCCTCGGCGTTGACCTTGTCGAAATAGGCCGCCATGACCTTGCCGATGACGCCGTAGGCGGAAGCCGGACCGGTATAGGGCATGGTGTTGCCGATCCGGATCTCGTTGTCGCCCGGGGCTCGCAGCAGAAACCGCTCAGTCGCCATCGGACCCGCCATCAAGCGGCGAAGATCAGCGCGGTCGCAACGTTGCGCCGCCCACGTTGCGCAGCCAACGAATTGGTTCACCGGCCAACGGCAATCTCAATTCCAACGCATGCCAAACAATGTCGATCATAGTCCGCATCGTCGCACCCACGCGTCGTCGTACCTTGTGCAGGTACTTGTGCATTTTCTTGGTGAGCATTTCCCCCAAACAACGTGGAACAAAGTCACGGCACTACCCGCCAACATTGTGTCTCGATTGGATCGATTGTGTGTCGAGGTGAGCCCAGACATTGGGTGCAGGAGGTCGCCTGCATCTCCGTCTATTCACGCACGCCGCCCGTTATGCCCGGCCGAAGTACCCGAGAAAGCTTACCTGCGAGGTAATCGCCGGGATGACCGAAACCTGAGATCAATCCAGGCAACAGATTGTCGGACAAGGCCTTCTCGCCGATGCACCAGATTGTTTCAGCCCCTGTGGATTCATCGCGCCGCTGGTGGGTACTCGCGATCGTCGTCGCCGCGCAATTCATGTTCGGGGTCGACGCCTTCATCGCATCAACGTTGCGATTCCCACCATTGCAAGCGAGTTACAGGCGAGCTCCGCGCCAGATCGAAGGCGGTGATCGCGATCTACCTCATTGCCTATGCAACGCTGGTGGTCACCGGCGGCCGGCTCGGCGACATCTACGGCACCAAGAATGTGTTCCTGGCCGGCGTGCTCGGCTTCACCGTCACGTCGCTGTGGTGGCGTGGCCTCGCGCAATCCGGCCCCGAATTGATCGCAGCCCGGCTGGCGCAGGGTGCGACCGCGGCGCTGATGGTGCCGCAGGTGCTCGCCACGCTTCATCTGTTGTTTGCGGATCGGCTCGCGCGGACGCGCCTTCGGTATTTACGGCATCGTGCTCGGCCTTGCGGGGGCGGCCGGCTTTACTTGGCGGCGTGTTGGTGACGCTTGATCTTGCGGGGCTTAGGCTGGCGTGCGGTGCTTTTCGTCAACGTGCCATTCAGGCCTCGTCATTATAGCCGCGGCATCAGGATCATGCCGATCGGTGCCGCGTCGTGCCGGCACGCGGCTGGACGTTCCCGGCGCGATCGTGCTGTTCGCAGGATTATTGTGCCTGATCGGGCCGCTGCTGTTCGGTCACGATGTGCATTGGGCGCCGTGGGTCTGGCTCGTCATGGCAACGCGGCGTTGCCATCGTTGCCGGCGTTCCTTCGGCTCGAGCGCGCCGTCGCAAGCCGCGGTGGAATGCCGCTGATCGACCTTGCGCTGCTATCGGACGCGGCGTTCATGCGCGGGTCTTTACGCCGTCTTCTTTTTCTTTTTGCCAACCTGTCGTTCTATCTGGTGATGACCATGTTCATGCAGCGGCGGCTGCATATTCCGCCGCTGCAGGCCGGGCGTAGTTTTCCTCCCGCTGGCGTTGGCCTTTGTCATCGCCTCGCGACACAGCGCGGCGCGCGGGCGCGGCATCGCCGCGGCACGCTGGTGCTGATCGAGGGCTGCGCGGTGCAGATGATCGGCCTCGCCTCGCTGGCACCTGATGGTCGCGTGGATGCGGACGCCCTCCGCAACGCTGCTGGCTTTGGTGTTGGCGATTTTCGGTTACGGCCTAGGGACGTGATGGCGCCGTTGTCCAGCGCCGTGCTTTCCACCGTGAATCCGGCAAGCGCCGGCTCGGGCGCGCGGGATGTACGTGGCACGACCGCTGCGAATTGCCAACGCCGCCGGCGTCGCCGCCATCGGCGCGGCGTTTTTGCGATCGAAGCCGCTTATCTCGGCGCGGCTGGCGCTATGTTCGCCGCGGCAGCGCTGTTTACGCTGTCGATTGCCGCCTGCGCCGCGTTTTTGACATGGATGCGACGCGCGCCGCGGCATGAACGCAATTAAGGTCGATCGCCATAATCCTGGGGACTGACAGCACACGGCCTTTTTATTTTGCAGTGCAGCAACTATCTGTTGTCGGTGGCGTTGGAAGAACTCTCGTCAAGGAGCTGCCGGTGTCTCTCGCCAACAATATCGAATTCCTGCGACGTCTGCCAAAGCTGAACGGTATCAATGGCTTTGGGGATTTCGGGCGGAACCTGCAGGCCCGGTCTCGCACAGCCCGCTGGTCGAAACCACGGACTTCGGGTCAGATCCGGGTAGTCTCCGGATGTTCTCGTTTGTACCTGCATAACCTCCAGCCAGCGCCCGGCCTTGTCGTCGTTCTGCACGGATGCGGTCAGACCGCCGCTGCTTACGATCTGGGCGCCGGCTGGTCGACGCTGGCGAAACACTATGGCTTCGCATTGCTGATGCCGCAGCAGCAGCCGTCGAACAACGCCAATGGCTGCTTCAACTGGTTCAATCCGGAAGACACCGCGCGCGATAGCGGCGAGGCCTGCTCGATCAGGCAGATGATTGCGCGGGCGGTCAGGACGATATCAGGCATCGATCGGCAGCGCATCTTCGTCACCGGGCTTTCCGCTGGCGGCGCCATGACGTCGGTCATGCTCGCGACCTATCCCGAAGTGTTCGCGGGCGGGCGCCATCATCGCCGGCCTGCCGTTCGGCGTTGCGACCAATGTGCGGGAAGCGTTGAGCGGCATGTTTCAGTCGCCCTCCCGTCCGGCCGGCGAATTGGGCGATCTGGTGCGCAATGCTTCCAATCATAAGGGCCCGTGGCCGAAACTTTCGGTGTGGCATGGCAGCGCCGATCGCACCGTCGAACCCGCGAACGCCGACGAGATCGTCAAGCAGTGGCTCGACGTGCATCGATCTGCCTTCGGCGCCGATGTCGGAGCGACGGTCGACGGCTATCCCCGCCAGGTCTGGTGGAACGCGGATGGCGAAACATCGTCGAATCCTACACCATCACCGACATGGCCCACGGCACCCCGCTTGGGATCGGCGACAACGACGAGCGGTACGGCGCCGCAAGGCGCGTTCCTGATCGAGGCGGGCATCTCGTCCTCGTATCACATCGCGAATTTCTTCGGCCTCACCGAATGGATTCGCCGGTCGAAGGTGGCTTCAGCTGCAAGGCGGCTATCAGGCCACCAGCTTCAGAAGACAAGCTGCTCAGCGAAGCTCACAGGCGGTCGCGACGCAGTGGCTGCGCCGGCCTCGCGGAGTGCCGGATCTCGCCGCGGTGCTCTGGCCGCTGACGACACTCAATCGCCGTCCGTCGAGCCGGCCGCCGTCAGGCCGCGGCGTCTGGCGATCGACGTCGGTGCCGTCATCACCCGCGCGCTCACGGCCGCCGGGCCTGATGAAATGAGGCCGTGCGGCAGTTGCCGCAGTCCGGCGTCTTGGCTCGAATGCCGGCTCGTGCGCACGCACCGGCGATTTTGTTCCGATCAGTGAAAGATATATTTGGAACCAAATGGCGAGCCGGCGAGTTTGGCTGGGATTGTGACAGGCGGTTAAGTTCCGGCTGCTAATTTGGGCTGAACTGCGCCACCGATCGTCCTGATGTTGAAGATCAATCAGACCGACTTCTGCGGACTTTCTCGCCGGCGGCGGGCAGATGGGCGCGTTGATGCGCGCCTACGACTGGTCCGGCAGTCCGCTCGGGACGCCGGAGACCTGGCCGCAGAGCCTGCGCACCGCGGTGCGGATCTGCTCAACACCAACCACCCGATGTTCATCTGGTGGGGTCCGAGACTCATTCAATTCTATAACGACGCCTATCGCCAGACCATGGGACCCGAGCGCCATCCGGGCGCGCTTGGCCGAGCGTGGACGCGAGGTGCTGGGCTGAAATCTGGGACATTATCGGTCCTCAGATCGAGCAGGTGATGAGCGGCGGCGGGCGCGACCTGGCATCGAGAACCAGCTCGTTCCGGTGACGCGCCACGGCAGGCTGAGCAGGTCTACTGGACCTACGGTTTCAGCCCGATCGACGAGAGACGATGGCATCGGCGGCGTGCTGGTGGTTTGCCGCGACGTGACCGAGGGCATCTTGCTGCCGATGCAGCGCTGCGCGAACGCGAGCCGAACTCGCACGCGTGCAGCAACTCGGGCGGATCGGCGGCCTCGAGGTCGATCTGAGGACCGGCTTCCGCAACCGCCGGTCGCCCGGAGTATTTGCTGATCCACGGGCTGCCGCCGGATGCGGCCAACAGAATCCCGAGCGACTGGGTGACAGCGCATCCATCCGAGGATCGCGAAGCCACCGAAAGAAATTCCGCGACGCCGTCGCCAGGCGACGTGCGCGACTACACGGCGTCAATACCGGATTATTCGGCCGGCGACGGCGAGACGCGCTGGATTTCGGTCAAATCCACCGATCGAGCGCGACGAGTGAGCGGAAAAGCCATCACGCCTGATCGGCGCGCACACCGATGTCACCGAACAGGTGGTGGCGGATCATCGGCGCTTCGGCAAAGCGAGGAGCGATTCCGCAAGCTTGCCGATCAGCTCGCCGAGCTGAATGCGACGCTGGCGCAGCGCGTCGAGAGAAAGACCGGGAGCGCGACCGGATCTGGAACGTGTCGCAGGACCTCTTGGTGGTCGCCGACCGCGACGGCGTCTGGCGAACCGATCAATCCGGCCTGGACCAGGACGCTCGGCTGGAGCGAGGCCGAATTGCTGAACCGCACCTCGGAATGGCTGGAGCATCCCGACGATGGCGGGCACGACCCGGAGCGGAGATCAGCAAGCTGATCGGCGCGCGACCATCACGGTGAAATTCGAGGGCCGCTTTCGGCACAAGGACGGATCGTACCGCTGGCTGTCATGGACCGGCGTGCCGGACCAGGATCGCATCTATGCGGTTGCCCGCGACGTCACCGCCGGAGAAGGCCGCGGCCGAACGGCTGAAGGCCGCCGAGGAGGCGCTGCTGTCAGTCGCAGAAGATGGAAGCGGTCGGGCAGCTGACCGGCGGCATCGCGCACGACTTCAACAATCTGCTGACCGGAATCGTCGGATCGCTGGATCTGCTGCAGAGCCCGTCTCAACCAGGGACGGACCGACAACGTCGCGCGCTACATCAACGCGGCGATGACATCGGCGAACCGCGCCGCGGCGCTCACCCATCGCCTGCTGGCGTTCGCGCGGCGCCAGCCGCTCGATCCCGAAAGCCGTCGATGTCAACCAGCTCGTGGTGTCGCTGGAGGATCTGCTGCGCCGGACCATCGGCGAGCGATCGATCTTGAGATCGTCGCCGTCGGACGGTCTGTGGCGCACGCTGCTGCGATCCCAATCAGCTGGAAAGCGCGCTGCTCAATCTCGCCATCAATGCGCGCGACGCCATGCCGGACGGCGGCAAGCTCACCATCGCCACCGCGAACGCGCGCCTCGACAGCGTCGACGCGCGGACACTGCCTGACGCTGTCGCCCGGCGATTATGTCTGCATCGCCGTCACCGACACCGGCGCGGGCATGAGCGCGGAGGTGGCGGCGCGCGCCTTCGATCCGTTCTTCACCACCAAGCCGATCGGGCAGGGCACCGGGCTCGGGCTTTCGATGATCTATGGATTTGCGCGGCAGTCGAACGGCCACGTCACGCATCGACAGCAAGCTGGGGCGTGGAACGTCGGTCAGGCTTTATCTGCCGCGTCATCGATGGCGGCGCCGCCGTTCGAGCGGGTGTCGGCGGCCGCGGCCGCCGGACATGCGTCTACCGGCGAGACCGTGCTGGTGGTCGAGGACGAGCCGGTGGTGCGCGCCGTGATCCTGGAGATGCTTGGCGAGCAGGGTTACCGGACGCTCGAAGCCATCGATGGACCGTCGGGCCTGCAGATCCTGCGAACGCAGCCAGCGGGTCGATCTGCTGGTCACCGATGTCGGCTTGCCCGGCATCAACGGCCGCCAGCTCGCCGATCAGGCGCGCGAAACCCGGCCCGGCCTCAAGATCCTTTTCATCACCGGCTACGCCGAGAGCGTCGCGATGGCGGACGGCTTTCTGGAAGCGGGCATGGAGATGATCACCAAGCCGTTCGATCTCGACAATCTCTCGCGACGAATTCGCGCCATGGTTTCGGGTTAGGGCTGTTTTCTTCAACAGCGATTGCCCTCATTCCGGGCCTGCGCCAGCAGGCGCATCGCAGATGACGCGCGCGGATAAACCGCTCGCTCACGCCGTCTCCGCGATCAGTTCGATCGGCGTGACCACGACCTCGCCGCCGGCGACCTGCCGGGTCTTTTTCCGTACTAGTGCTTGAAGAAATCGCGCTGCTGCAGAGGTCTTGATGGCCTGCTCATCGGCGGCGCGCGGCGAGATGGTAATAGCTGGGTATCGTCGCGATTCTTCAGGCAGCGGTAGGCGATCTTGCCCCTTCAGTTCGGGATCGTTATCGAGCGCGGCAATGAACCGGCCGATTTCCCGATGCCAGTCCTCCGTGGTGCCGTTGTGCAAACTGATATTTGATCATGAAGTGTTTCATCGGGTGACTCCTGCTCAGCGTTGGCGGCCGAACAATGCGTCATCGGCGAGCGTCAAGGCGGCATTCCAGCGGCAAGCTGGGCCTGCGCCGCGCCGCCTCCAGGCGGGACGTTGACATAGCGGATGGTCTTGCCGGTGGCGGCGGGAAGTTTCGCTCTGCCACCTCCGTCATGAGTCAGCGCTTCCGGGCCGGTGAGGGGATAGGTCTTGCTCCGCTGTCGACCCGTCAGCACCGCTCGGCCGCAGATCTCGCGCGATATCGCCAACGTCGATCGAGGCGATCTGGCCTCCTCCATCGGCGGGAACATCGCGCCTCGGCCGTGATGTTGGGGACCTAGCCGGAAATAGGCCGGCATGAACTCGCCCGCCCTGAAATGCTCGTGAACGCGCATTCCCGAGCGCTTCCAGCCGCTTTTCGATCTCGCCGTGCATGCGCGCGAGAAGCGGAAACGCCGAGATCGAGCTCGGCATGATCCCGAGGCTTGACGACGTGCTTCACGCCCGCCTGCTTGGCCCGCATCGATGAAGTTGGTCTGGACCATCAAGCATCATCCGGGTCCGATGACGCATATCAGCATCGCACGGTCTGGTGTGTCTCCTGTCAGGCCTAATCTGGCGCCTTAAGGGCAATAACGCAAGTATGGACAAAAATGATACTATGGACTTTCTTGCGCCTGCCGGTATTTCTGGGCGTCAGAGACAACGTATGCTGGAGGTCGATGCCATGGCGAAGGCGAAATCAGCGCTGAGCCTGCGGCTGCCCGGTCGCGGCGTTCAGCAGAAGATGATCAGCGAGCAAAGTACAAGCTGCGGATCGTCTGGGATCTGAAGGATGGTCCCAGGCGCTATGGCGAGATCCAGAACCGGCCTGCTCAGCGCGGGTTCGGACGGCACTTCGGAAATCGCGCCCCGCGTTGCTCTCAGCGAATTGAAGGCGCTGACCAGAGTCGGGACTGATCGACCGCAAGGATTACGGCGTCGTTCCCCCAAGGTCGAGTATCGCCTGACCCGCAAGGGCAGAGCTTTGTTCCGGTCATCGCCGCGCATCCGCGACTGGGGACGCGCCATCTCCCGCGCAAGCAAATCGCGGTTGAAATGTGCGGCGCGGCCGAATAGACGGTGTCGCGATCGAAGGCACCGGCAAATTGCCGAGGCCGCGACGGTCGCGCCGCGCTGGCTCACATCGCGCCGGTGAGAAACGGAGTTGGTCATCCGCTCGTGGCCGATGCTGAGCCCGGGCCGTGGCCGCAGATGAAAGCTGACATCGTCGCCGAGCGGCAACAGCTTGTCGGTGATCGACTTGATCAGGCGTGGCAGTGATTGCCGCCGGGAATGTCGCTGCGTCCGACCGAGCCGTTGAACAGCACGTCGCCGACATGGGCAAAACGCATTTCCTTGTTGAAGAACACCACGCTGCCCGGCGAATGGCCGGGGCAATGCAGGATGTCGAAGGTCAACTCGCCGATCGAGACCTGATCGCCCTCAGTCGAGCCAGCGGTCCGGCGCGAAATCGCGCACGCCAGTCATGCCGAACCGCGCGCCGCTCGTCACCACATTGTCGAGCAGGAACTTGTCGGCGATGTGCGGGCCTTCGATCGGCACTTTCAGCGCGTCGCGCAGCTCGGCGGCGCCGCCGACATGGTCGATATGGCCGTGGGTCAGCCAGATCTTTTCCGACCGTGACATCGGTCTGCTCGATCGCGGCCTGAATTTTCGGAACGTCGCCCGCCGGGGTCGATCACCACGGCCTTCTTGGTGGCTTCGCACCAGATCAGCGTGCAGTTCTGCTCAAACAGCGTCACCGGGATGATGATGGCGCCGGCTTTTGCCTTGGTTTTCGGTTTCATGTGCTCATGTCAGCTACAATGCCGATTTTTGACGTCCCGCCAAGGGAAGAGATGCTTGCGCGGATTTGCCGGACGGCGGACAGCCGTCTGTGCGCCTGTCATAGCGTGCCGCGATCGCCAAAGGATCGTTGGTTTGAACCTGGTCGAGCGGTTTCGGCGTTGCCCCGCGTGTGCGATTTTCAGAAGATGATTTCCGGCAATGAATCAGCGCGACGAATCCTGGTGGCGGCACGGCATCTTCTATCAAATCTATCCGCGCTCGTTTCAGGATACCAATGCCGACGGGGTCGGCGATATCGCGGGATCATCGAGCGGCTGCCCTATCTGCGGTCGCTCGGCGTCGACGCGATCTGGCTGTCGCCGATCTTTCCCTCGCCGATGGCCGATTTCGGCTACGACATCGCCGACTACTACCGGCATCGATCCGCTGTTCGGCACCATGGACGATTTCGACGCGCTGGTCAGAAGCCGCGCATGCAAGCGGCCTCAAGGTCATCCTCGATCTCGTGCCCAACCACACCTCCGACCAGCATCCCTGGTTCGTCGAAAGCCGCGCGTTCGCGCGACAATCCCAAAGCGCGACTGGTACATCTGGCGCGATGCCGGCGCCGGACGGCGGCGCCGCCGAACAACTGGCTGTCGGAATTCGGCGGCAGCGCCTGGCAATATGACGCCGCGACGCGGTCAGTATTACTACCACGCCTTCCTCGCCCAGCAGCCGGACCTGAACTGGCGCAATCCAGAAGTGCGCGCAGGCGATCTATGACGTGATGCGCTTCTGGCTTCGCAGGGGCGTCGACGGCTTCCGCGTCGACGTGATCTGGCATCTGATCAAGGACGCGGACTTTCGCGACAATCCGCCAAATCCGAATTATCGTCGAGGGCCGGCCGCCGCATCGAGAAGATCCTGACGCAATACTCCACCGACCAGCCGGAGGTGCACGACGTGATCGCCGGAGATGCGGCGCGTGATCGACGAATTCGATGACCGCGTGCTGATCGGCGAAATCTATCTGCCGCTGCGAACGTCTCGTTGCCTATTACGGCAAGCGATCTCGCCGGCGCGCATCTGCCGTTCAACTTCGCGCTGTTGTCGACGCCGTGGAACGCGCGGTCGATCGAGAAGATCATCGCCGATTACGAGGCCGCGCTGCCGGCGGGCGCGTGGCCGAACTGGGTGCTGGGCAATCACGATCGTCCGCGGGTCGCGAGCCGGGTCGGGCGGCGACAGGCGCGCGTTGCCGCGATGCTGCTGCTGACGCTTGCGGGGAACGCCGACGCTCTATTACGGCGACGAGATCGGCATGCATCAGGTGCGCGATCGCGCCCGATCAGGTGCGCGATCCCTTCGAGAAGAACGTGCCGGGCATCGGCGTCGGCCGCGACGGCTGCCGCACGCCGATGCAATGGGATGCGACGCCTGATGCCGGGTTCTCGGACCGCGCACGCCGTGGCTGCCGCTGGCGGACGATTTTGCGCACGAGAACGTGGTCAATCTCGAGGCCGACGCCGGATCGATCCTCAGCCTCTACAAGGCGCTGATCGCGCTCCGGACGAAGATTGCCGCAGCTCGATGGCCGGCGCTTACGCAGCCGATCGCCGCGCAGGGCGATCTGCTGCTCTACCGCCGGAAGCGTGACGGGCGGCGCGGTCGTCGATCGCGCTGAACCTCGGGGGCCGGAGCCTCGATTTCGATCGCGTCTTGGCGGCCGAGTGAAATCCTGCTGTCGACGTTCCTCGACCGCAAGGGCGAGAAGATCCAGGGCGCACTGGATCTGCGCGGCAATGAAGGCGTGATCATCGGCGGCGTAAACATGCGTCGCCCGTGCGCATTGCGCACCCCCGGGACGACGCGGGTGATGACTAGGCCGGATGACTCGTGCCCGTCGCGTCGGTATCGATGTCGCTGCGCTTCAGCAGATAGTCGAGGCCGCCGACGCGGTACCAGCGGTAGCCGTAGGCTTCCAGCAGCAGCGTGTGCCTGCCGCGCTCGTCGGCGCGGCTGTGGTCCTCCGTCAGCAGATTGACCAGCAAGCTTGCCGGCTTCGCCGCGGCAGCCCGACGGCAAACGAGATCTCCCGCGGCTTCTCGTCGAGATTGTGGACGAACAGCACCGAATTGTTGCGCCAGTCATAGCGGATCGACCAGCACCGCCGGATCGCGCGCCGCGATCACCTTGAAGTCGCCCCAGCCGACCTCCGGGACTTCCTTGCGCATCCGGATGATGCGCTCGGTCCAGTTCAGCATCGAGTTGGGATCGCGCCGCTGCTTGGCGGCGTTGACGTGCTCGTAGCCGTAAGGGCCCTTGTCGATCACGGGCGAGCAGGGCTTGTCGCTTTCGGTGAAGCCGGCATGCGGCTCGGTCGACCACTGCATCGGCGTGCGGGCGCAATTGCGCTCGGGCAGATCGAGATTGTCGCCCATCCCGATTTCGTCGCCGTAGCGGATCACCGGCGTTCCCGGCAGCGTGCACATCAGGCTGTAGGCGAGTTCGAGCCGCCGCCGGTCGCCGCCGAGCATCGGCGCGAGCCGCGCGCCGGATGCCGCGATCGTAGAGCTGCATGTTCTTGTCGGGGCCGAACGCCTGCGAACACGACCTCGCGCTGCGCCTTGGTCAGCCGGCCGAGATCGAGTTCGTCGTGATTGCGCAGGAACAGGCCCCATTGCGCGGTGGCGGGCCGCGGCTTGGTCGCCGCTGAGCGACTTGGCCAGCGGCCGGAGTCGGCGGACGCCAGCGCATAGAACAAATGCTGGTTGACGTGGAAATTGAACATCATGTGCATGCGGTCGCCGTCGCGGCCGAAATATTCCATGTCGGTTTCGGGCAGCACGTTGGCTTCGGCGAGGATGATGGCGTTGCCTTGCCGCCATTGCAGAAATTCGCGGAACGAGCGCAGCATGTCGTATTGCTCGACCGGCTTGCTGCACCTTCGCGCCCTTGGTTGCGATCACGAACGGCACGGCGTCCATGCGAAAGCCGGATACGCCGAGCTGAATCCAGAAGCCCATGATCTTGAGGATCTCCGCCTGCACGTGCGGGTTCGACGTGTTGAGGTCGGGCTGGAAATCATAGAAGCGATGGAAGTACCAGGCGCCGGCTTCCTTATCGTGCGTCCATGTCGATTTCTGCACGCCGGGAAACACCATGCCCGTGCTGGCATTGGCGGGCTTCTTGTCGGCCCAGACATACCAGTCGCGATAGTGCGAATCCGGCGAGCTTCGCGCGTCGCGAAACCACGGATGCGCGTCCGAGGTGTGATTGACGACGAGATCGATGATGACGCGGATGCCGCGCTGCCGGCAGCCATGGGTGAATTCGACGAAGTCGCCGAGCGTGCCGTAGCGCGGATCGACGCCATAATAGTCCGAGATGTCGTAGCCGTCGTCCTTGCCGGGCGACGGCTGGAACGGCATCAGCCAGATCGCGGTGACTGCCGAGCCCGTGCAGATAATCCAGCCGGCGCAACAGCCCCTTGAAGTCGCCGACGCCGTCGCCATTGGCATCCATATAGGTGCCGACGGAGAGGCAATAGAATCACGCCGTTCTTGTACCAAAGGTCGTCGATCATGCTGAGGCAGCCCTCGTTCGGTCCGCCTCCGGTGCTTAGCGGCCAATTGATATAAGTGACGAGGGTTGTGCGGGTTCCGGTACGGATGCCATGCTCGAAACTCGTCATGCCCGGCCTTGTGCCGGGCATCCACGTCTTTCCTCTGTTACCAAGACTGGCGAGCTGGGCACAAGCCCGGCCAGTCGCGACGATGGGTAAACGTTCGCCTGGCGATCTGTCCTACGTCACCGTTTGATCTGCGCCTTCAGACGTATCCTCGACGACGCGATCGAACGATGACGCCTTCGGCGGCGTCTCGTCGCGCTGCTCGGCGACGAACTTGTCGCGCTTTGCAACCAGCGCTGAGAGTTTCTGGTTCAAGGCGTTGCGTTGCTTCATCTGCTTGTCGAGGTTCGTCCATGCGCTGCTCGGGCTTCAGCGCGCGCAGATTGTCGCGGCAATTCGTCGTCCTTGACGGCGGCAAAGCTGCTGACGTCCGGCCGCGACGTCGCTGACCAGATCGACCATCGCCGGTGACTGCCTCCGACGACACCCGTGCGCGCTTGTTCAGATAGCTCGCCATTTCGCTGGCCTGTGACGGCGCCGCAGCCGCCACCTGCGATAATTGTCGCGCCTTGTCCTCGGTATGCTTCTGCAAGGCGCGCGGCCCATAGGGGATCACGGTGCCGTTGGATTTCCTTCTGCAGGATGATGATGTCGTCATCGTAGGGCGTTTGATGATGACGACCTGTCCGCCGTCCTGCGGGATCGGAATGAAGCGGCCGTTGCCGCTCTGGGCGATGTCGCGCCACACCCGCTCGTATCGCGGGCGTCGCCCGGCCAGCACCGCGTTGACGATGATGTCCTTCTGTTTCGCCACCGCCAGCGTGGTCGGATATTTGGTATCCTGCGCGTAGTCCATGCGGCGGCGGCGCGTCGCCGATCAGGAAACACAGATCCGGCCTGGTGTCGCTGGCGCGGGTCCAGCGCAGGCTTGTTGACGGCGACGTCGAGCGCTTTCGCTGACGCGCTTTCTCGGCCAGTCGCCGCCGCCACGCGCTTCAGCTCGAGCAGGTTGGCGTAGAGATCCTGGATGTCGGTGGAGAATCGAAGGTCCAGCGCGACATAGTCATCGCCGATGTTTCGCGATAGGCGGCGAGGCCCGCGCGAATGTCGGCAGTCGGGGTTACTTTGTGCGACGACATGCGCGGTCGCGATCGACCAGACCTCTGCGCTTGGCGCCCTCGATCGAACCGCCCATCGAGCCCGTGGTGTCCGAGGACGACGGCTGACCTCGACGGCAGGCTTGGCGATGGCCGTGGAAATGACGGCCGACAATGGCGCGGGGTATGGCGGCGCGAACGCGAATGCGCCGATGCGTGATGGCTGGCTTCATGGTTCTCCTCCGGTGGTGCGTCCCTCGGAACCAGAGATTCCCGTCGCTTCGGGTTCCCGTAAGGTCGAAGACAGGGCGAGGCGCGCGACAGATCTACGGCTGACCCGGTGCGGGTCAGGCGTGTTTGACGGCCCAGAAGCGGGTTAAGGTTCATCGATGCAGATCGCCCGCCCGCCAGGTTGCTCTCGTGCCCGCCCCGGACCGCCGCCAGTCGGAGACGGCGCTGGCGATCGCGCGTGGCACCGCGCGGCTATTACGGTCGCTGGGATTTTCCTGCATCAGCGAATTGCCGCTGCCCTCGGGACCGGCGCGCCGATCTGGTGGCGCTGAATGAGCGCGGCGAGATCTGGATTGTCGAGATCAAATCGTCGATCGAGGATCTGCGCGCCGACCAGAAAGTGGCAGGACTACCGGATGCATTGCGACCGGCTGTTTTTCGCCTTCACCCAGGACCTGCCGTGCGAGATTTTTCCGGAGCAAACCGGCCTGATCGTCGCCGATGCCTATGGCGCCCATCTGCATTGCGAGGCGCCGGAGCATCGGCTGCCGGCGCCGACCCGCAAGCTGATGACGGTTCGCGCTTCGCCATGGCCGCGGCGCAGCGGATCAATCGGCTGGTCGATCCGCAAGGGGCACGGAGAGTTTTAGATGACGGAACAGGCTCGAAGCGTGCGGGCGCTGCATCCGCCGACCCCTAACGGAGGATCACGCCGAACCAGCCGAGACCCTTGTAGGTCTCGTAGCCGGGTGAGGTGAAACGCCACCTGCAGGCCGGAGCCGTCCGTAGTGAAGCCGCTGCGGCCGCCTTTGAGCGGAACGCGCTCGGTGAGCAGGCCCTGGCCGTCGGACGATGCGATCACGCGGAATTTCAGATCCACCAGCAGCACGCGGGTCTTCTTGTCGTCCACCCGGATGCCTTCGACGATGGCGCGGGCCTGCGCCTCCCAGTCGGAAATGGATCGCGAGCACGCCGAGCGGCTTGCCGTTGGCTTTGCCGCCTTCGCGCACGCTGGCGCAATAGGTCGCGATCTGGGCATTAGCCGAGCAGCGGCTGGCGCTCGATGTCGCCGGCGACATAATCGTCGCCGGATTTCAGCTTGCAGCGCGTCGGAAAACCAGGGCATCGCGGCGACGTTCGCCCCTTTGACGCCGTAGCGGTCCGACCGGGCGCTGGCCAGCACATTGCCGTTGAGGTCACACAGCCACAGATCCGAGATACACGGTATAGGCGCGCAGGATCACCGCAAGGCGCTCCGACACATGGGAAACGTTCGCGGCGTTTGGGTCCGCGGCAACAATCCACCACGGCGGTCGGTGGCCTCCACCAGCGCACGTCGCAGGTGCGCTCATAGAGGTCTTCGATCGATCAGTTCGATCGGCGTTGAGTGCGAGATCGACCATGCGTTCATGCCGCGCGATCGCTCGGTCATTTCCTGGATCGAGTGCGCCAGGTTGGCGGTTCGCCCGGTCAGCTGGGTTTCCAACTCTCGGGCGATGGTCTCCACCTTCTGGCCGACACTGCGCGACTTCCTGCGCCACACGGCAAAGCCCGCGCCGAAGCGAGCCGGCGCGCGCAGCTCGATCAGCGCGTTCAGCGCCAGCATTTCTCATACTGGTTGGTGATTTGCTGGATCGACCGGGTCTTCTCGCAGGCGATCTGATCGACCTCGGCGGTCAATCACGCGCGATCAGGACGGAATATCTGACTCTTGTCGCCGCCTTCGCGGCTGCGGCGGCGTATCCGTTCGGTTCGCTGATGCGATTGATCGCAGCGACCATCGGCCTCGTCCTCTGCTGGCTGGTCCCCTCTGTCCAGGAACAGGCGCCAGGTGCGCCGGTGACGCGTAACAGATGACCCGTTTATCGCCAGGCTTATGCCTAACGCGGTCTTAATTCCCCGGGACGTCCAGGTCGCAAGCCAAATGCCGGTTACAGTGATCAAAGAAGCGGCGAGATTCAATCCTCGCCCATTATCGCGCATGGGCCTGCGATGCCGACACGCATGTCGACCCGCGGTATACATGGTGATTCCGGACAAAAGCTGCGCGCGCGCGCGCTTTGCCAGGATGCGCTGCAGAGGTTCGGCGATGGCATGTTCAGCCGCCGCGCCGTTTCCGAGACGTTGCGGTTGCACATCTCGTAGATGCGCTGGATGTGCTCCCAGCGCACGCGATCCGCCGACATCGGATTGTGCGGCAGTTCGGACTTCTCGGTGCCGCTCGCGAGCAAGGCGGCGACCACGTCGTCGGCGTCGGCGGGCTTTGAGAGATAATCCACCGCGCCCATCTTCACCGCGCGTCACGGCGGTGGCGATGTTGCCATAGCCGGTCAGCACGATCGCGCGCGCGTCGGGGCGCTTGCGCTTCAGCGCCGACACCACGTCAAGGCCGTTGCCGTCGCCGAGCCGCAAATCCACCACCGCGAAGGCCGGCGCGTGCCTGGCCGATCTGCGCCAGACCATCGGACACGCTGTCGCAGGATGTCACCGTGAAGCCGCGGGTTTCCATGGCGCGCGAGAGGCGCTCCAGAAACGGCTTGTCGTCCTCCACGATCAGGAGCGAGCGATCGGCGTGGTCGGTCAGTTCGGCGATGGCGTGTCACTGGTTCGGGTATCCCTCATGTCGGACATTGCAACATATGGCGTGGCAACGCGGCGCTGCCAAGGCCGTACACAAGTAGGTCAACCGTCATAGCGGTCGAGCGACGGCGCTAAGTCGCTGGTTCAGCAGTCGATTTCGCTCGGCCTCGAAGCGGCTGCGCGGCCAGGCGATCTGAACCACGGCGCCGTGATCCGGAAAGGTCCGGTTGGTGAAGGAGACCTTGGCGCCGGTGCGCTCGAGCAGCGTGCGGGCGATAAACACCCCGAGACCGAGGCCGCTGATGCTCGCTTTGGGCCTCGTCGGCGCTGCGCCGCCGCGACAGATAGGGCTCGCCGATCCGCTTCAGCATGTCGGGTGCGATACCCGGTCCATCGTCGGAAATCGACGATCTCGACGGTCTCGGTGTTCCACCACGCGTTCACCTCCACCGTCGTGCGCGCGAAATCGACGGCGTTTTCCAGGATGTTGCCGACACCATAGAGGATCGCCGGATTGCGCGTGCCGACCGGCTCGCGGGTGCCGGCGACCGCAATCCGCACCTTGATCGCGACGCCGAAATCGCGATGCGGCGCCACCGTTTCCTCGATCAGCGTCGACAACGGCATGCGGTCGAACGGCGCGCCGGTCGCGGACAGCTGCGTGATCTTGGCCAGGATATCGCGGCAGCGCTGCGCCTGTTCGCGCAAGGTCTTGATGTCGCCGGCAAGCGGACTGTCGTCATGCACGGTCCGCTCCAGCTCGCGCGAAATCAGGAAGATGGTCGACAGCGGCGTGCCGAGTTCATGCGCGGCGGCGGCGGCAAGACCGTCCGAGCTGCGTGAGATGTTGTTCGCGGGTCAACACCAGTTCGGTGGCGGCCAGCGCGTCCGACAGCTTGCGGGCCTCCTCGGTGACCTGGAATGCATAAAGACTGGTGACGCCGATCGCCGAGCAGGATCGAGAGCCAGACGCCGAACAGGTAGATCGGCGGCAGTACCAGGGGCTCATCGCGCGTCCCACGGCAGCGGCAGATGGAAGAAGACCAGCGCGGAGGCGCATGCAATCGCCAGCGCGCCGAGCGCGATCGTCAGCCGGATCGGCAGCGCCGTCGCCGAGATCAGAACCGGGGCAAGGAACAGAAATGAAAACGGATTCTGCAGGCCGCCGGTGAAGAACAACAGTCCGGCCAGCTCGACGATGTTCAATGCCAGCAAGCGCCGCCGCATAGGCCGGTTCCAGCCGCTGCATCGGGTTGAAGGCGATCTGCAGCACCAGGTTGAGCAGCGCCGACAGGCCGACGATGGCAACGCAGGGGACGACCGGGACGTCGAATTCGAGCCCCTGCGCCACAATGAAAATGGCGGCGAGCTGGCCGAGCACCGCGAGCCAGCGCAGCCGCAGGATCGTATCCAGACGGACATAGCGGCGCGGATGGCGAAAATCGGAGGCTGCAACGTCGGTCATATCGGCGAGCTTAGCCGCGCAGGGTCCCGACCACAAATTCGCCGCTCAAGGTCTGCGCCGGGCATGCTGCCAAAGCTCTTGCGCTTGCCGCCGCGATGGCCCAATGAACGGCCCGCATGATGAATAACGACGCCGTCACGCCCCAGTTGCCCGCGGCCGATCCGGCAGGATCCGCGGCGATCGAGGTTGCGCACCTGGTAAAGCTCTACAAGACCACCCGCGCCGTCGACGACGTGTCGTTTCGCATTGCGCGCGGCAGCATCACCGGGCTGCTCGGCGGCAACGGCGCCGGCAAGACCACGACCATCGCCATGATCATGGGGCTGGTGCTGCCGACCTCGGGACGCATCCAGGTGCTGGGCTGTTCGATGCCCGAGCAAAGCGCTGACGTGCTGGGCCGGATGAATTTCGAAAGTCCCTATGTCGATATGCCGATGCGGCTGACGGTGCGGCAGAATCTCACCATCTTCGGCCGGCTCTATGCGGTGGCGAATCTGCGCGAGCGCATCGAGCAACTCGCCGCCGATCTCGATCTCGGCGACTTCCTCGATCGCGCCAACGGCAAGCTCTCCGCCGGGCAGAAGACGCGCGTCGCGCTGGCGAAGGCGCTGATCAACCAGCCCGAACTGTTGTTGCTGGACGAGCCGACGGCCTCGCTCGATCCCGATACCGCCGACTGGATCAGGCAGCATCTCGAGACCTATCGCAAGACGCCATGGCGCGACCATCCTGCTGGCCTCGCACAACATGCTTGAAGTGGAGCGGTTGTGCGACCGCGTCATCATCATGAAGCGCGGCCGCATCGAGGACGATGACAGCCCCGACAGCATCATGGCCCGCTACAACCGCGGCGACGTTGGAGGAGGTGTTTCTCGACGTCGCCCGCGGCCGCGTTCAGGAAGGTGCGCCATGAGCGAACTCGTCAGCGCATCGCGGGGTATCGCGCCGCATCGCATCAACGCGATGATCCTGCGCTACTGGTATCTGCTTGATGTCGTCGTGGCCGCGTCTGCTGGAATTGATCTACTGGCCGGCGCTGCAGATCATCACCTGGGGCTTCCTGCAGAACTACATCTCGCAGAATGCCGGGTTTTCGCGCGCGCCGGCGGCACGCTGATCGGCGCCGTGATCCTGTGGGACATCCTGTTTCGCGGGCAGCTCGGCTTTTCGATCTCGTTTCTCGAGGAGATGTGGGCGCGCAATCTCGGCAACCTGATGATGAGCCCGCTGAAGCCGATCGAGTTTCTGATCTCGCTGATGGTCATGAGCCTGATCCGGCTCGCGATCGGCGTCATTCCGATGACGCTGCTGGCGATGTTCTTCTTCGATTTCAATTTTTACGGCATCGGCCTGCCGCTGATCGCCTTCTTCTGCAATCTGATCTTCACCAGCTGGTCGCTCGGGATTTTCGTCTCCGGGCTGGTGCTGCGCAATGGCCTGGGCGCGGAGAGCATCGTCTGGACGCTGATGTTCGGCGTGATGCCGCTGGCCTGCATCTACTATCCGGTGACGGTGCTGCCGCATTGGCTGCAATATGTCGCCTGGGCGTTGCCGCCGACCTACGTGTTCGAGGGAATGCGGGCGCTGTTGATCGACCATGTGTTTCGGGCCGATCTGATGATCGAGGCGCTGCTGATCAACGTCGTGCTGTTTATTGCGTCATTTGCGATATTTCTTGCGCTTTTGCGCAGCGCCACGCCGCCATGGCTCGCTGATCCAGGGTGGCGAATAAGTCACTTATCCCATGAATTTGAGGGTCTTCGGCTTGTCTGCCGCGTAGATATACCGATCTGTGCATTGACGCTTTATTACGCATTCGGCACTATGCTGCGATGCAAAAGAGATTTGAGGATCAAATGCCGATTGGTGAGTTTGGCGGCGCACCGCCACTGGTGGCCGAAGGCAGTCCGGCGCTTACGACGCCGATGTACTGGATGTACGAAATGGCGCAGGCCTCGCTCAATCCGGCGCGCGCCGTGACCGACGCCACAAAAATCCTGTTTCAGAATCCGCTCAATCCGTGGTCGCACACCGAGTTCGGCAAATCCGTCGCCGCCGGCTGCGAACTGTTCGAGCGCACCACGCGCCGCTACGGCAAGCCCGAATGGGGCCTCAACGACACCGAGGTCAACGGCGTGCGCACGCCCGGTTGAAATCCGCTCGGTCTGGGAAAAGCCGTTCTGCCGCCTGCTGTATTTCGATCGCAAGCTGACGCGGCCGCTGCGCGCGCCGCAGCCGCGCGTGCTGATCGTGGCGCCGATGTCCGGCCACTACGCGACGCTGCTGCGCGGCACCGTCGAAGCCTTTCTGCCGACGCATGAGGTCTACATCACCGATTGGTCCGATGCCCGGATGGTTCCGCTGACCGAGGGCCGCTTCGATCTCGACGACTATGTCGATTACGTCATCGAGATGCTGCACGTGCTCGGCGGCAACATGCACGTGATCGCGGTGTGCCAGCCTTCGGTGCCGGTGGTGGCGGCGGTTTCCGTCATGGAAGCCGAACGCGATCCCTTCGTTCCGCTCTCGATGACGCTGATGGGCGGTCCGATCGATACCCGCCGCAATCCGACCGCGCGTCAACAATCTCGCCGCCGAGCGCGGCATCGACTGGTTCCGCAGCCACGTCATCACCAAGGTGCCGTTTCCGCATCCGGGCGTCATGCGCGACGTCTATCCGGGCTTCCTGCAGCTCAACGGCTTCATCAGCATGAATCTCGACCGCCACATGGACGCCCACAAGAGCGCTGTTCAGCAATCTGGTGAAGGGCGACGGCGATCTGGTCGACAAGCACCGCGATTTCTATGACGAATATCTCGCCGTCATGGACCTGACCGCCGGAGTATTATCTGCAGACGGTCGACACCGTGTTCGTCAAGCACGCGCTGCCGAAGGGCGAGATGACCCATCGCGGCAAGCCGGTCGATCCCTCGAAGATCACGCGCGTTGCGCTGATGACGGTGGAAGGCGAGAACGACGATATCTCCGGTCTCGGGCAGACCGAAGCGACGCACGCGCTGTGCAGCTCGATTCCCGACGCATCGCCGGGTGCATTACGTGCAAAAGGGCGTCGGGCACTACGGCGTGTTCAACGGCTCGCGCTTCAAATCGGAAATCGTGCCACGCATCTCCGATTTCATGCGTGTCGGCGGCGAATACGAAGCCTGCATTGGCCGCAGCGGCGGAATAAGCGTCGATCCGAATTCGAGCCGAATGCTCGAGATCGAGATCGTCGATGCTGATTCGATGGGCCGGTAACCCTCTGAATCGGCCCAAGGAAACCAGATTCTGCGGCTTCTGAAGGAATGAGTATGGCCTCAATCCTTGAAGGGCTGTTCGGGAGCCGGATTTCGGCCAAATTTTTTGTTCCAGGCCCCTTCCTGTAGGGGTCGGATGGCCGGTCAGCCCCTGTATATTGGGCAAATGATTTGTTTTTGCGCCGAGCGATTTCACTGGCGGCGGATATGGCAGAATCCGGGCGAACTCCTGCTCCCCGGACTTTCAGACATGGCCACTCGCGCCCTCCTTTATCGGCGGCCTGCCGAACCTCTCGACTCTTCTGGTCAAACACGGCTCGCAAATCTATCTCGATTAGGCTGCGCCGGCATCGCCGCGCGCGGCGCTACACCTTGCGCATTCATCCGAGCGACCGCGAAGCGATCCTGACCATGCCGCCGCGCGGCACGATCGCCGACGCCAAGGATTTCGCGCAGCGTCACGGCGGCTGGATCGCCGCGCGTCTCGGCCGCCTGCCGAAGGCGGCACCGTTTCATCCGGGCACCGTGGTGCCGCTGCGCGGCGTTGCGCACCGGATCGTGCATCGCGCCGGCGTGCGCGGCACGGTGTGGACGGAAACGCGCGACAGCGGCGAGCGGATTCTCTGCGTCGCCGGCGGCGCCGAGCATCATCGACCGCCGGGTCCACGATTACCTCAAGCGCGAGGCGCGCAGCGACCTGCAGAAGGCGGCGCAGGCCTACGCGCAGGCGCTGGGCGTCAGGGTGAAGCGGCTGTCGATCCGCGATCAGTCGAGCCGCTGGGGTTCGTGCACCTCCGCGGGCTCGCTGTCGTTCTCGTGGCGGCTGATCCTCGCGCCGCCCTTACGTGCTGGACTATCTCGCCGCCCATGAGGTGGCGCATCTCGTCGAGATGAATCATTCGGCGCGGTTCTGGCGGGTGGTCGGCAGGGTCTGCGGTCATGTCGAGCGCGCCAAGACCTGGCTCGATACCCACGGCAACGATCTGCATCGCTACGGCATCGAGGATTAGCAGTCCTCGCCGTCCCGCGACGCCGGGATCGGCTGTCGGCAACACGCGCTACTCGAACAGCCGATCCACCAGCCAGCCGTCCAGTCCGGCCGCCGCTTCCGGGCGCGCGGAGGTTCGCGCGCGGGCGCCGGTCTGCGCCGCACCGCCTCGCAGGATCGGCGCGCGCGGCAGCTGTGCGCGACGCTGCAGGCGCGCTGACCTGCGACGCGGTCTGCATCAGGTTCGAGAAGAAGCCGCCCGCCTTGCGAGTTCGGCAAGGCCGCCACCGGCACGCCCTGATGGGCCGCTCGCATGAAGCGGGTCCAGACCTCCACCGGCAGGCCGCCGCCGGTCGCCTTCCTGGTCGGCGAATTGTCGTCATTGCCGAGCCAGACGCCGGTCACGAGATTGGCGGTGTAGCCGATGAACCAGGCGTCGCGGAAATCCTGGCTGGTGCCGGTCTTGCCGGCGGCCATCCAGCCCGGGATCTCCGCCTTGCGCGCGGTGCCGCTGAGCAGCGTCTCCTGCATCATGGTGTTCATCATCGCGACATGGCGCGGCTCGATCACCTGGCCGAGCTGATCGGCGGGCCGGGCATACAGCACCTTGCCCTCGGCGGTGCGGATCTTGGTCACGACATGCGGCGAGACGCCCCGGCCGCCATTGGCGAACGGCGCATAGGCGCCGACCAGTTCGGTGAGCGAGACTTCCGAGGTGCCGAGCGCGATCGAGGCATTGGCGTCGAGCTTCGATGAAATGCCGAGCCGGTGCGCGGTGCGCACCACGTTCTTGGCGCCGACTTCGAGACCCAGCCGCACCGCCACGGTGTTGAGCGACATCGCCAGCGCCTGCGTCAGCGTCACCGCGCCGAAATATTCATGGGTGTAGTTCTCCGGCTTCCAGCCCTTGACGTCGAGCGGGCGTCCTGCCGGATCGTCTCCGGCGTCAGGCCGGCTTCGATCGCGGTCAGATAGACGAACGGCTTGAACGCCGAGCCCGGCTGGCGCTTGGCGGTCACCGCGCGGTTATACTGGCTGTCGGCATAATTGCGGCCGCCGACCATGGCGCGCACCGCGCCGTCGGGCGTCATCGCCACCAGCGCGCCCTGGCTGACATTGAACTTCACGCTCTTGGCCGCGAGTTCGTCGATGATGGAGGCTTCCGCAACGCTCTGCAGTTTCGGATCGATCGAGGTTTCGACCACGATGTTCTGGTCGATCTGGCCGATGAGATCGTCGAGCACTTCGCCGATCCAGTCGGCGACATAGTTGACGGTGCCGGCGCCCGCCGGCTTTCACATTGTAGGAGGGATGCCCGATCGAGGCCTTGCGCCTGCGCGTCGGTGATGAATTTGGCGTCCGCCATCGCGGTGAGCACGGTCTGCGCGCGCTTCTCGGCGCCTTCCGGATTGCGGTTCGGCGCCAGCCGCGACGGCGATTTGACCAGGCCCGCGAGCATCGCGGCTTCCGCGATCGTGACGTTCTTCGCGGACTTTGCCAAAATAGCGTTGCGCGGCCGCCTCGACGCCATAGGCGCCGGAGCCGAAATAGACCCGGTTGAGGTAGAGTTCGAGGATCTCGGTCTTGGAATGCTTGCGCTCCAGCCAGAGCGCGAGTTCGACCTCCTGCAATTTCCGCTGCAGCGTGCGCTCCTGCGTCAGGAACAGGTTCTTGGCGAGCTGCTGGGTCAGCGTCGAGCCGCCCTGCGACACGCCGCGATGCAGGATATTGGCCACCGCCGCGCGCGCGATGCCGATCGGATCGACGCCGTAATGCGAATAGAACCGGCGGTCCTCGATGGCGATGAAGGCCTTCGGCAGATAGGGCGGCAGATCCTTCAGCGAGACATTGGCGCCGGCCATTTCGCCGCGCGTCGCCAGCACGCTGCCGTCGAAGCCGACGATCTGGATGGTCGGCGGCCGCTTCGGAATTTCAAGCGCCTGGATCGCCGGCAGATGCGCGCCGACCCAGATCACGACACCAACCACCGCGATAACGGCCCACAGGCCGAGCACCGCGCCCCAATAGAACAGGCGATAGAGGCCGACGCGGGCGGGTGTCTTGGTTCTGCGGTTGCGGCTTGCCCTTGCTCGGACGCGGCTTGCGCTCGCGCGGGGCATCGTCGTCTGGATCGCCGGGCCTTGCGTTTGGGGGATGGTTTCTTCGGCGTCGTCGTCGTCGTCGTCGTCATCGCCGGCGGCAACGCGATCCTTCGGGCTCGAGACGCAATTCCGCAAGCGATGCGGCGAGCCCGAATTGCGGCTCCCGGCGTCCGCCGCTCTTTTCCGTCCCCACGCCATACGCAAACGTCCACGCCCCCAGAGGCGACAGACTAGCGAGCCGGGTTTAAAGCGGCGTTAAGCGATGATTAATGCTGATGCGGCGAAGGGCTCGACAAGTGCCTGAGAAACGGGCATTTCAGCAATCTTAACCATACCGTGCGGGAAATATTTTCCTGCGCAGAATGGCGCCGGAAAACGAACTGCCGGCGCAGCGAGAATGCACTGCGCCGGCAGATTTTTCGGTTCAGGCGAGTGCGGCGGTCAGCCGCCGACGCTGGTATCCTCGATGATCGGGCCGAACAGTTGCCAGCGCTCGCCGTCGAACTTCATCATCTGCATCTGCTTGTTGATGCGGTAATCGGTCGGCGACGTATGGGCGGACTATGCCGGGCAGCGCCAGGCTGCCAGTGTAGTTCTTCAGACCGGTCGCCTGCCGCATGATGTTTTCGCGCGTCAGATCGTCGCCGCACTGACGCAGGATATGGACCAGCAATTCCGCGGTCGAATAGCCGTAGATGTTGACGGTGATGCGATCTTGTCGCCTTCCGGGTAATATTTGTCCATGAAGGCGAAATAGGCGCTTGATGCCGGCGTCGTCCTTCCACTGCGGATCGCCCGGGTCCTGCCGTAATTGGTGCTGATGATGTCCTTGGAGATCTCGAGCCCCGCGGGCTTGAGCGTGGCCGACACCGGGCTCGCATTGATGTCGAGAATGTGGATCGGCTTCCAGCCGAGGTCGGCGACCTTCTTGATGGCCTGCGCCGCGAATTTCGGACGTCGAGGCGTCGTACAGCAGATCGGCGCCAAGCGATTTCAGTTTGACGATTTGCGAGATCGATGGTCGGATCCGAAAGCTCGTAGGAGGTTTCGCCGACGATCATCGTCGCGGCCTTGTCGCCCAGGCCCGACTTTCAGGCCCGTCACGTAGTCGCGGCCGAGGTCGTCGTTCTGGAACAGGATGCCGATCTTGGCGTCGGGGTGATTCTTCAGAATGTACTTGGCGTAAATGCGGGCTTCCGACTGGTAGTTCGGATTGTACGCGATGGTCCAAGGGCGCGTTCTGCGGATCCGAGAATCGCGAGGCTCCGGTGGAGGCGAGCAGCTGCGGGCACCTTTTTCCGTTGAGGTACTTCTGGACGGCGGCGTTCGAGGGCGCCGATAATCTGGAAGGTAAACAGAACCTCGTCGCCTTCGACCAGCTTGCGCACCTGCTCGACCGCTTTCGGCGGGCTGTAGGCATCGTCATACTGGATCAGGTTCAGCTTGCGGCCGTTGATGCCGCCCTGGCTCATTGATCATCTTGAGGTAGGCGGCCTGCGTCTTGCCGATGCCGGCATAGGCTGAGGCCGGTCCGCTGAACGGCACGGTCTGGCCGATCTTTGATCTCGGTATCGGTCGCACCGGTGTCGTATTTCTTCTGCGCCGATGCCGGCGATGCCGACAGCGCGATCGCAACCGCCGTCCCCGTCACCAGATGAAAAATACCGTTCCTCATATCGCTGCCTTCCTCATTTGTTTGATTTTGCCGATGGTCTTTCCCAGCGGTCCCTATCGCGACCGTGGCGGGCGCCATCGCTCGCAAGATACTGGATGAACGGAATGTGGCAATGCAAGACAAGGCGGCGGAAGGTGAACGATCTCCAGGCCAGCCAGAGCAAAATCAGATGCGATTGCGGCGGGCGCTGCCTGAACCCACAATATCCTGCGGCTGACGGTCACAGCGCCGTAGACACCGGCGACGATCACACAGAGCAGAAAGAACATTTTGATCTGGAACGCAAAGCCAGGGTTGCTCTGAACCAATCCCCAGACGAGGCCAGCGGCGAGAAAGCCGTTGTAGAGCCCCTGGTTGGCGGCGAGTACCGCGGAATCCGTTGCCTTCTCGAGCGAGTTGCGAAAGGTCTTCAGGCCCAGCGGCTTGGTCCAGAGGAACATCTCCAGAATCAGAAAATAGACATGCAGTGCCGCGACCAGCGCCACGACGATATTGGCAATCCAGATCATGTTGCGTTCCCCCGAAACCGACAAAGTTGATGATGTCGTCAGGCTAGCACGCTCCACCTGCGCAGCGCGATGGTCCGCCCGGCCTTCCCCTCAAAATGATGATGTCCGAAAACCGCGAGACAAGCTCACTGCGATCGACAATGATTCCGGGATGACACGCAGCAAGACCTACGGGACCGTCAGTGCCGACACGCAAAAGGCAGATGAGCGGCCTGGAATTTGTCCAGGGGCTCGTCGACGGGACGTTGCCCCTCAATACGATGGCCCGGACCCTGGGCTATGACGTGACCGAGGCGGTGAGCGGGCGCGTCGTCGTCACCGCGGAACCGAGTGGCATCCATCTCAATCCAGCGGGCACCGTGCATGGTGGTCTCGCGGCCACGCTTGCTCGACAGCTGCATGGGACTGGCCATCCAGTCGACCCTGGAGAAGGGCGTCGGCCAGACGACGCTCGAGTTCAAGATTTCACTGGTGCGGCCGATCACGCCTGAGACAGGCGTGATCAAGGCGGAAGGAACTGTGTTGAGCCGCGGTCGGCGAGTTGGCACCGCCGAAGGACGGATCACGGATGACAAGGGGCGTTTGCTGGCCCATGGCACGACCACCTGCCTGGTTTTCAGAGCTGATGGTGCCGTTGGCCCGACTTCCCGCTAAGATGATGATGTCCGAAAACCGCGAGACAAGCGCTGCCGTAATGGATGATGCTTCCATGATGGATATGGACCGCACCGCCTGCTACCGCGCGATTTCGACTCCGCGATGCCCGCTTCGACGGTCGGCTGTTCGTGGGCGTCAAAACCACCGGCATCTACTGCCGGCCGATCTGCCCGGCGCGCACCCCGAAGTTCGAGAATGTGTCGTTCTATCCCTCCGCCGCGGCGGCCCAGGAGGCCGGCTTTCGCCCCTGCCTGCGGTGCCGGCCGGAAACCTCGCCGGATCTCGCGTTCTGGCGCGGCACCACCAACACGGTGTCCCGCGCGCTCGCGCTGATCGAAGCCGGCGGTCTCGATGAGGCCGATGTCGAAGGTCTCGCGAACCGGCTCGGCGTCGGCGCGCGCCAGTTGCGACGGCTGTTTCACAGGCATGTCGGGGCGTCGCCGATCGCGGTGGCGCAGACGCGGCGGGTGCTTGCTCGCCAAGCAATTGATCCACGAGACATCGCTGCCGATGGCCGAGGTCGCGCTGGCGTCGGGTTTCAACAGTGTCCGCCGGTTCAACGAAACCTTTCTGCATCTGTTCGGACGTTCGCCGGCGTCGCTGCGGCGTATCCGCGACAAGACCAAGCGCGAAGCCGGCGCGCTGTCGGTTCGTCTCCGCCTACCGGCCGCCCTATGATTGGGATGCGATGCTGTCGTTTCTGGCGCGCGCGCCATTCCCGGTGTCGAAGCCGTCTCGGGGATGTCTACCGGCCGGACCATTGCGATCGGCGACGCCAGCGGCGTGATCAGCGTCGCGCCGGCCGACAAGAACCGGGTCAATGTTTCGGTGCGCTTTCCAAACATGGCCGCGCTGCCGGCGATCATCGCGCGGGTGCGGCGGGTGTTCGACCTGGCCGCCGATCCCGATATGATCGGCGCGCACCTTTCGCTCGACCCGATGCTGGCGCCGCTGGTCGCGGCCCGGCCGGGCCTGCGCGTTCCCGGCGCGTGGGATGGCTTCGAACTCGCGGTGCGCGCGATCTTCGGTCAGCAGATCACCGTTCCGGCGGCGACCAGATTGCTTGGCAGGCTGGTAGCGGCCCATGGCGCGCTGCTTCCTGCGACGACGAAAGATGTCGAGGGTCTCGGCCATCTGTTTCCATCGCCGTCGCGCCTCGCCACGGCCGATCTTGCTGTTCTCGGCATGCCGAATGCGCGCGCGATGGCGGTGAACTCACTGGCGCAGGCCATTTCCGCCGATCCGACGATCTTCAGCCGCAGGCGCCAGCCTCGAAGAGACGGTTGCGAAGCTGCGGTCGCTGCCGGGGATCGGCGAATGGACCGCGCAATACATCGCGATGCGCGAGCTGCGCGAACCCGACGCGTTCCCCGCCGCCGACATCGGATTGTTGCGTGCGATGGCGGCGGCTGACGGCCGGCGTCCCTCGCCCGCGGAACTGTTGTCGCGCGCCGAACGATGGCGGCCGTGGCGTGCCTATGCGGCCTTGCATCTGTGGGCCGCCGGAGTCCAGCCTCCTGTCTCGTCGGGGAAGACACATGAACGCGAAGCCGCCTGAAACATTCGGTCTCGACCGGCTGCAAACGCCGATCGGCCCCGCCTTGCTGGTCACCGATGCCGAGGGTGCGCTCCTCGCGCTGGAATGGGAGGATTATGAGCCGCGCCTGAGACAGCTGCTGCGGCTGCAGCATGGCGCCGCGGTTCTGAAACAGGCGCGGGCGCCGGATGATACCAGGGCGGCGCTGACCGGGTATTTCGATGGCGACCTCGATCGCCTGGGCACGATCAAATGGCGCGTCGCCGGCACGCCGTTCCAGCGCAAGGTCTGGACCGCGCTACGGACAATCCCTGTAGGCACGACGACAAATTATGGCGCGCTGGCGGCGCGTCTCGACATGCCCAAGGCGGTGCGGGCGGTCGGCCACGCCAACGGCTCCAATCCGATCAGTATCGTGGTGCCCTGTCATCGCGTGATCGGAGCCAACGGATCGCTGACCGGATATGGCGGTGGGCTCGAGCGCAAGCGATGGCTGCTGCAGCACGAAGGCGTGAGCGCTGAAGCCTGCATCAAGACGCGGCCTGATAGCGGCGTGATGTTCCTGAGTTGGGAACATGTCAGGTCCGTAAATCGCCAGACGGGCACTGCCGATGTCGCTTAAGCATCTCCATCACACGCAACATGGAGACGATCGATGACGGACGCGAGAAATTCAGGATTTTGTAACGCGGTTTGCAGCGGCATGGGCGGCACGGGACGGCAACGCTTTTGTCGAGCTGTGGCACCCGGAAGGTTTGCTGCATACGCCGCTGGTGAACCGGGCGGTTGCGGGAAGCGAACTCAATCGTCTGATGGAGGTGCAGACCGCGGCGGCGCCGGATTTCGTCTGGCAATTGCTGGACTGGACCTCGCGCGGCGACGTGGTGATCATCGAGTGGCAAACCACCCGCATCGTCAACGGTGAGCGGTTCAGCTGGCGCGGCGTCGACAAATTCCGCATCAGGGCCGGCAGGATTATCGAGGAGCGGGTCTACTGCGACACCGCGCCGCTGCGCGCGCTCCGAACCGGCGAGACGCTGGAGCCGATCACGAGATTCTAGAGCATGATCCGGAAAGTGGATACCGGTTTTCCAAGAGATCATGCTCCAGCAAGGACGAGCGACCCTATAACAGCGCGGACCTCGTGGAGATCCCGGGCGATATAGACGCACAGCTCTTCCATCTCGCTCGTGGGCGGCAAGAGGTCCGGAACCATGATGGTCATCATCCCGGCGGCGGACGCGGCCCGGACGCCGTGATAAGGAATCTTCCAGTGCAATGCATGATTCGGGCCTGACCCCGAGCCGCTCGGCCGCCTTCAGAAACGGCTCGGGCTGTGGTTTCCCCCGCGAATAATCGCCCCGCGCAATGACGGTCTCGAATCGGTGAAGCAGCCCGTGGAGACCGAGGTTGTGCCGCACATCTTCGTGACGCGAGGATGTGGCGATGGCGCGGGAAGCCCGGCGTTGTCCAGCAAATCGAGCAGTTCAACCAGCCCTTGCTTCATGCACAGCTGCAATTTGGTGATCTCGCGAAATTGCTCCGCTGTGGTCCAGAACAGGTCGAAATCGAAGTCTTTCCCGCAGCGCTCCCTGAATGCCGCTCGGGTTGCCTCCGATGGGACATCCCGATGGTCGAAAGATAGAACGCCGTGGATATGTCATGGCCACCGTCGGCGGCGGCGGCGATGACGGCGTCCCGGTAGAGCGCCTCGGTGTCGAACATCAGGCCGTCCATGTCGAGAATGACAGCGGCGGCTTTGCGGGGCAGCGTCGTGGTCGGCGGCATGATCTGTTCTCGATGGATCCCGGTCACGCCGCCGGCTGCGCCGACGTCGTCTTCGCTGGCGAGCAGATGGATCAGCGCGCTCTTGATCGCGGCCTGCCGCGTCGGCGCGCTTGATCTGCGCGCCGAGCAGATCGGTGACGTAGAACACGTCGCGGGCGCGCTCGCCGAAGGTCGCGACATGGGCGGAGGCGATGTTGAGGTTGAGCTTCGAGATCGCGGTGGTCAGCTGATACAGCAGGCCGGGCCGGTCGAGGCCGGAGACCTCGATCACGGTGTAGCGGTCCGACCACTGGTTGTTGATGATGACTTCCGGCTCGACCACGAACGGCCGCACCTTGCCGCGGCTGGCGGTCGCGCGCGCCACCACTTCGGGCAGCCGCAATTTGCCTTCCAGCACCTGCTCGATCATCTCGCCGATCCGCGTGGCGCGGCGTCCCTCGTCCTCGTCGCGGTCGTATTCCCTCGAGATCGCGATGGTGTCGAGCGCGCGGCCGTCGGTGGTGGTGTAGATCTGCGCGTCGACGATGTTGGCGCCGGCCGACGCGCAGGCGCCCGCGATGATCGACAGCAGCCAGGGGTGGTCGGTCGCGAGGATCGTCAGTTCGGTGACGCCGCGCGCCTCGTCGAAGCCGACATTGATCGCGAGCTTGTGGCCGGCCTGTTCGCTGGCGCGCAGGAAGCGCGCGTGGCGGATCTTGCGCGGCAGTTCGACCTTGAGCCAGTAGGCCGGATAATGCCGCGCGATATAGGCGTTGAGTTCCTGCTCCGGCCATTCGGTGAAGGCGGCGCGGAATTCCGCCTGCGCCACCGCGATGCGCTGCGCGCGGTTGACTTCCGAGAAGCCGCCGGTCAGCACCGGCTCGGTTTCGTAATACAGCGTGCGCAGCAGTTGCGCCTTCCAGCCGTTCCAGACGCCGGGGCCGACGCCGCGGATGTCGGCGGTGGTCAGGATCGTCAGCAGCTTCATCTGCTCGACCGACTGCACCACGGCGGCGAAATTCTCGATGGTCTTGCGGTCGGAGAGGTCGCGCGACTGCGCCACCGTCGACATGGTCAGATGCTCCTCGATCAGCCACGCGACCAGTCTCGGTATCGGCGGCGTTGAAGCCGAGCCGCGGGCACAGCCGCCGCGCCACCTTGGCGCCGGCGATCGAATGATCCTCGGGGCGGCCCTTGGCGATGTCGTGCAGCAGCGTGGTGATGTAGATCACCGCGCGGTGCTCGGGACGGATCTTGCGGAACAGGTCGCTGGCGACGGTGAATTCGTCGTTGCCGCCGCGTTCGATGTCCTGCAGGTAGCCGACGCAGCGCAGCAGATGCTCGTCCACCGTGTAGTGGTGATACATGTTGAACTGCATCATCGACACGATCTTGCCGAAGGCGCGGATGAAGTGGCCGAGCACGCCGGTCTCGTTCATGCGCCGCAGCACGATCTCGGCATCGTTCGAGGTCAGGATCTCCATGAACAGCCGGTTGGCTTCCGGATTTTCGCGCAGCTGCGTGTTGATCAGCTTCAGCGAGCGCGTCACCGTGCGCATCGCGTCGGGATGGAAGGCGAGGTTGTTCTTCTGCGCCAGCCGGAAGATCCGGATCAGATTGACCGGGTCGTGCTTGAAGACGTCGGGCGCGGCGAGATTGATGCGGTTGTTGTCGATGATGAAATCGTCGCTGTCGGGCACCCGCCGCCGCTTGGCGCTCGGCCGCAGCCGCGCCACCATGCGGCTCAGCACCGGCGCGGGCTTGGCCTGCTCGTCTTCCAGCTTGGCGCACAGGATCGCGGTGAGATCGCCGACGTCCTTGGCGACCAGGAAGTAGTGCTTCATGAAGCGTTCGACATCCTGCATGCCGGGATGCGAGGTATAGCCGAGCCGGACCGCGATCTCGCGCTGCATGTCGAACGACAGCCGCTCTTCGGCGCGGCCCGAGAAGAAATGGATGTTGCAGCGGACCGACCACAGGAAATCGGCGCAGCGGCGGAAGGTGCGGTATTCCTGCGCGTCGAACACGCCGCGCTCGAGCAGCTCGTCGGTCTCGCGCACGCGGTAGACGTATTTCGCGATCCAGAACAGCGTGTGCAGGTCGCGCAAGCCGCCCTTGCCGTCCTTGACGTTGGGCTCGACCAGATAGCGCGATTGCCCGGCGCGGCGGTGGCGCTCCTCGCGCTCGGCGAGCTTGGCGGTGACGAATTCGGCCGCGGTGCCCTGCACGACTTCCTTGTCGAAGCGTGCCGACCAGTTCGTCGTAGAGCGGCTGGTCGCCGGTCAGAAACCGCGTCTCGAGGATCGCGGTGCGGATCGTCATGTCGCCGCGCGCCTGCCGGATCGATTCATCGACCGAGCGCGTGGCGTGGCCGACCTTCAATCCCATGTCCCACAGGCAATAGAGAATGGCTTCGGCGACCTGCTCGCCCCAGGCGGTCTGCTTGTAGGGCAGGATGAACAACAGATCGATGTCGGATTCCGGCGCCATCAGGCCGCGGCCATAGCCGCCGGTGGCGACCACGGCCATGCGCTCGGCGCCGGAGGGGATCGGCGAGCGATAGAGATGCCGCGTGGCGGCGGCGTAGAGGATGCGGATGATCTCGTCCTGCACGAAGCACAGCCGCTCGGCGCAGCGCCGGCCGTGGCGATCCTTGCAGCAGCACGGCCTGCGCCATCGCGCGGGCCGCGATCATCTCGGCCTTCAGCAGCTGCGCCATCGCCGGCGCGGAAAACATCCTCGCGGCCGGCGTGTTTCTCGGCGAGCGCATCGACCGCGGCGGTGATCCGCGCGGTATCGAAACGTTCGTCCGCCTCGCGGGCGGGCCTGTGTCACGACGCTGTCCATGACCCATCCGGATATCGGACGGCGCCGACGCTGTCACGGGACATTGTGAGGCAACAGTAGGTTCCATGCTGGATTCCGCGCCGGCTTTGGGCAAAGCTGTTCTCATCGCGCGGCTTCGGCGATGGCTATTTTCTCGTTGACCTGCGATGTCTAACTACATTGAAATAACAAAGCTGTTTTTCAAGCGCATCGGGGGAGGCTGAGCATGTCCAGCGACTTTCACGGCGCGCGCATTCGGCTGCGATCATCGCGGTCTCGACCTTGCTGCCCGGCGCGGCCTTCGCCGCCGACGCGCTCAAGGAAATTCGCATCGACTGGGCGACCTACAATCCGGTGTCGATGATCCTCAAGCAGAAGGGCTTGCTCGAGAAGGAATTCGCCAAGGACGGCATCAGCGTCGTCTGGGTGCAGTCGGCCGGCTCCAACAAGGCGCTCGAATTCCTCAACGCCGGCTCGATCGATTTCGGCTCGACCGCGGGCTCGGCGGCGCTGGTCGCCAAGATCAACGGCAATCCGATCAAGTCGATCTATGTCTATTCGCGCCCGGAATGGACCGCGCTGGTGACGGCGCAAGGACTCGAAGATCGCAACGGTCGCCGATCTCAAGGGCAAGCGCGTCGCGGTGACGCGCGGCACCGATCCGCACATCTTCCTGGTGCGCGCGCTGCTCGGCGCGGGCCTCACCGAAAAGGACATCACGCCGGTGCTGCTGCAGCACGCCGACGGCAAGACCGCGCTGATCCGCGGCGACGTCGATGCCTGGGCCGGCCTCGATCCGATGATGGCGCAGGCCGAAGTCGAGGAGGGCGCCAAACTGTTCTTCCGCAAGGCCGACGCCAACACCTGGGGCATCCTCAATGTGCGCGAGCAGTTCCTGAAGGATTATCCCGACGTCGTTCGCCGCGTGCTCGCGGTGTACGAGGAGGCGCGCAAATATTCGCTCGGCCAATTACGACGACCTGAAGAAGACCTTCATCGCGCGTGACCAAACTGCCGGACGCGGTGGTCGACAAGCAGCTCAAGGAGCGCACCGAACTGACCCACAGCCGGATCGGCGCGCCGCAGCGCGAGTCCATCCTCGCCGCCGGGCCTCGCGCTGCAGCAGGCCGGCGTGGTCGACGCCAAGGTCGACGTCAAGGCGACGCTCGATGCGCCTGATCGACGACCAGGTGCCGCTGCCGACGAATTGAGCGCGTTAGCCCCGTCATGCGCCGGATCGCGGTCGCGCCGGACGAGCGCGGCTGGCTCATGATTCAGCGCGCGGATGGGCGAGCGGCCTGGCGTCGTCGCACGGCAATGACCGTGCCGATAGGTCACGGCCCTACGCCCGTGCGCATGACGCACGCAGGCCGGTGCGAGCCGGACCTCGACCATCTGACGCCAACTTGCAATCCCGATCGAGAAGCGTTCTTGCTATGGCCATGACCGTTGAACTGCCCGCGCTGGAACGAAGCCGACAACGTGCGCGCCGCGCGCGCCGTCCGCGCGCTGCGCCGCTACGCGCGGCCGGCGCTCGGACTGTTGCTGCCGGTTGGCGCTCGCGCTTGGCTGGGAGATCATCGTCTGGCTCGGCTGGTCCAACGGCCGGCTGGTGCCGCCGCCGACCAAACTGTTCGCCACCATCGTCGAACTCGCGCGCAGCGGCGAGCTCGCGCGCCACATCGTGGCGACGCTGACGCCGCGTCGTCGCCGGCTTCGGCCTTGGCGTGGTCGCCGGCACCGTGCTCGGCGCCATCTCCGGCTATTGGGATCTGGCGCGCCGGCTGCTCGATCCGACCGTGCAGGCGCTGCGCGCGATCCCGTCGCATCGCCTGGGTGCCGCTGTTCATCCTGTGGCTCGGCATTTTCGAGACCTCGAAAATCGCGCTGATCGCGGTCGGGGTGTTCTTCCCGGTCTATCTCGGCGTGATGGGCGCGATCCTCGTCGGTCGATCGCAAGATCGTCGAAGTCGGCCGCACCTTCCGCCTCTCGGGACCGGCGATGATCCGCCGCATCCTGCTGCCCGCGGTGTTGCCGGCCTATGTCGTCGCGCTGCGGGTCGGGCCTCGGGCTGGGCTGGATGTTCGTGGTCGCCGCCGAGCTCATGGGCGCCTCCGAAGGGCTCGGCTATCTCCTGATCGACGGCCAGCAGCTCGGCAAGCCCGCGCAGATCCTGGCGGCGATCGTGATCTTCGCCATTCTCGGCAAGACCACCGACTGGCTGATCGAGATCGCGACCGCGCCGCTGTTGCGCTGGCAGGACGCGTTCGGCCGCCAAGGCGGAGCGGCCTGATGCTCGCGCTCGATCGCGTCGGCAAGACCTATCCCAACGGCGTCCACGCGCTGGAGCGGTTTTCCGCCGAGATCAGGCTGGGCGAGATCGTCGCCATCATCGGCGGCTCCGGCTGCGGCAAGTCGACGCTGCTGCGCGCCATCGCCGGCCTCGACCGCGCCACCGACGGGCACGGTGACGCCTCGATGAGACGGCGATCACCGCGCCGCATGCGAAAATCGGCATCATCTTCCAGGAGCCGCGGCTGTTGCCCTGGCTCAGCGTCGCCGACAATATCGGCTTTCGGCCTGTCGGACCTGCCCGCCGACGTCAGGCGCGAGAAGGTCGACGCGCGCACTGGCGCGGGTCGGGCTTGCCGACAAGGCCAATGCCTGGCCGCGCGAACTGTCCGGCGGCCAGGCGCAGCGGGTGGCGATCGCCCGCGCGCTGGTGCCGCAGCCGGAAGTGCTGCTGCTGGACGAGCCGTTCTCCGCGCTCGATGCCTTCACCCGGCGCGACCTGCAGGACCATCTGCTCGACCTCTGGGCCGATACGCGGCCGACGCTGGTGCTGGTGACGCACGACGTCGACGAGGCCGTGGTGCTGGCGCGATCGCGTGCTGGTGATGCGGCCGCGGCCGGGCCGGCTGTTCGAGGAGATCAAGATCAATCTGGCGCGGCCGCGCGACCGCAATTCGCCGCTGTTCGACAATTTCAAGCGGCGCGTGCTGACCGCGCTGGACCGTTCGCTCGACCGCAGCGTGCCGGATGCCGAGCCCAAATCGAACGCCGGCGAGCGCGATGTGGTGGTGACATCGGCGCGATTGACCCAGTACATCCGACACGCAGAACAATTACGGGAGAACAAAAATGGACGCCGCCGAACTCCGCGCCATGCAGGCCCCGATCAAGGAGCGCTACAAGACCGATCCGACCGCCGCCGTGATCACGCTGAAGGCCAAGGGCTCGATCGAGAATGAAGGCATCGCCTGCAAGGTCGAGACCGGCCGCGCGCTGGCGGTCGCCGGCCTGCATCCGGCCACCGGCGGTTCCGGGCTTGAACTGTGCTCCGGCGACATGCTGCTGGAAGCGCTGGTCGCCTGCGCCGGCGTGACGCTGAAGTCGGTGGCGACCGCGGTCGAAGTTCCGCTCAAGAGCGGCCACGTCGATCGCCGAGGGCGATCTCGATTTCCGCGGCACGCTCGGCGTCGACAAGGAAGCCCCGGTCGGTTTTGCCGAAATCCGCCTGCGCTTCGACGTCGAGACCGACGCGCCGCAGGACAAGCTCGATCTGCTGCTGAAACTCACCGAGCGCTATTGCGTGGTCTACCAGACCATCAAGAACGGCCCGAAGGTTTCGGTGTCGATGCAGCGGGTGTGAGGCAGCAGTTCATGTCGTCCCTGGCCGAACGCCGGGGACCCATACGCCGCTGATCCTCTCGTTTCAAGCGACCGCTGTTCGACGAGCTTATCGCACCACGTCGAATAGGTCGTGGTTATGGGTCCCGTGCTCTTCGCAGGGACGACGAAGCTACGCATCATGTCCCCCGAACTCGCCTTCCTCCTGACGCTCGTCCTGCGCATGGCGATCACGGCGGCGTTCGTGGTGACGGCCTCCGTCATCACCGAGCGTTCGGGACCGGTGATCGGCGCGCTGGTTGCGACGCTGCCGATTTCGGCGGGACCGTCTTACGTCTTTCTCGCGCTCGACCATGATGCGGCGTTCATCGCCGAGGGCGCGCTGGCGAGCCTGCCGATCAACGCCGCGACGATCTTTCTGCGGGCTGACCTATGTCGTGCTGGCGCAGCGCCACAGCGCGCGTGGTCAGCTGCCTCGCGGCGGTGGCGGTGTGGATCGTGCTGGCCTCGATCATCCGCTCGGTGCACTGGACGCTCGCCGGCGGCCTGATCGTCGAACGCCATTGCGTTTGCGATCTGCGTGCCGCTGCTTGCGGCGCTACCGTCACGTCAAGATGCCGCTGATCACCCGCCGCTGGTACGACATTCCGCTGCGGGCCTCGCTGGTCGCGACGCTGGTGGCGACGGTGGTCACGGCTGTCGGGCTGGGTCGGTCCGAAGATCAGCGGCATCATCGCGCTGTTCCCGATCGTGTTCACCTCCATGATGCTGATCCTGCATCCGCGCATCGGCGGCTCGGCCGACCGCTGCCGTGCTCGCCAACAGCGCCTGGGGCTTGATGGGGCTTGGGCATCGCCATCGCCGTGCTGCATGTCGCCGCGCTGCAGTTCGGCTCGGCGATCGGCCTCAGCCTGGCGCTGGCGATCTGCGTCAGCTGGAATCTGGCCTGTGGTGGAGCGGGCGGCGGAAGCTGGTGCGTGATGACCCGTCATTGCGAGGGCGATAGCGCGGCATCGAACCCGGGAATGACGATGTGCTGATCGGATGCGCTGCGCACCGTCCTCGGCTGACGGACATCCTACTGCTTCGGCAGTTTCGCCTTCAGCGCATACAGCGCCTCCAGCGCCTCGCGCGGCGACATCTCGTCGGGATGCAGCGCCTTCACGCGCTTCGATCAGTTGCTCCGCCTCGCTCGGCGGCGCGGGCTTCGGCGGCGGCGCGAGAGGCACGGCGAACAGCGGCAGATCGTCGGCCAGCGCGCGCGCGGTCTGGCCGCGGTCCTGCGCCTCGAGTTTTGCCAACACCGATTTGGCGCGCGCGATCACCGGCGGCGGCAGGCCGGCGAGCTTCGCCACCTGGATGCCGTAGGAGCGGTCGGCCGAGCCCGGCAGCACTTCGTGCAGGAACACGACGTCGCCCTGCCATTCCTTGACGCGCACGGTGGCGTTGAACATCCGCGGCAGCTTTGCCGAGAGCGCGGTCAGCTCGTGATAATGCGTGGCGAACAGCGCGCGGCAGCGGTTGCTCTCATGCAGATGCTCGATCGCGGCCCAGGCGATCGACAGGCCGTCGAAGGTCGCGGTGCCGCGGCCGATCTCGTCGAGGATGACCAGCGAGCGTTCGCTGGCCTGGTTCAGGATCGACCGCGGTCTCCACCATCTCCACCATGAAGGTGGAGCGGCCGCGCGCCAGATCGTCGGCGGCGCCGACGCGCGAGAACAGCCGGTCGACGATGCCGATCCGCGCCCGCGTCGCCGGCACGAAGCTGCCGATCTGCGCCAGCAGCGCGATCAGCGCGTTCTGGCGCAGGAAGGTCGATTTGCCCGGCCATGTTGGGGCCGGTGATCAGCCAGATCTGGCCCGAGTTTCTGCGCCGGCCCGGCGAGAGGTCGCAGGCATTGGCGATGAACGGCTGGCCGTCGCGCTTCAGCGCCTGCTCGACCACCGGATGCCGGCCGCCCTCGATGGCAAAGCCGAGCGAGCCATCGACCTCGGGCCGCACGTAATTGTCGTCGACCGCGAGTTTTGCCAGCGCGGTCGCGACATCGAGCAGCGCGAAGGCATGCGCCGCGGCGCGCAGATCGTCGCTGGCGGCGAGCGCCATGGCGCAGAGCCGCTCGAAGATTTCCGAGCTCCAGCCCGAGCGCGCGGTCGCCGGCATTGGCGATCTTGGCTTCGATCTCGCCGAGTTCGGACGTGGTGAAGCGGACCTGGCCCGGCCAGCGTCTGGCGATGGATGAAGGTCGCGTTCAAGGGCGGCGCCATCAGCTTGTCGCCGTGCTGCGCCGTGACCTCGACGAAATAGCCGAGCACATTGTTGTGGCGGATTTTCAGGCCCTTGATGCCGGTGTCGTCGGCGTAGCGCGCCTGCATCGCGGCGACGACGAGGCGCGAGGCGTCGCGCAGATTGCGGGTCTCGTCGAGCGCCGGCTCATAGCCTTCGCGGACAAAACCGCCGTCGCGCTTGATCAGCGGCAATTGCTCGGCCAGCGCGCGCTCGAATTCGCGCGCGAGATCGCGCGACGGGCGGCGCAACGCCTCCATGACCGCGGCGATCTCCGGCGGCGGCGTATCGAGCTGCTGCGAGCCGCGCCAGCGCCTGATCGGCGGCCAAAATGCCGTCGCGCAGGCCTGCGAGATCGCGCGGACCGCCGCGGCCGACCGACAGCCGCGCCAGCGCGCGCGACATGTCGGGCGCGGCGCGCAGCGTGGTGCGGATATCGTCGCGCGACCGCAGCTGTCGGCGACGAAGGCGCGCGATCGCATCGAGCCGCCGCGCGATCGCCGCGCTGTCGGTCAGCGGCGCCGCGAGCCGTTGCGCGAGCAGCCGCGATCCGGCCGGCGGTCACCGTGCAGTCGATCGCATCGAGCAGCGAGCCGCGCCGCTCGCCGGCCAGCGTCCGCGTCAATTCGAGATTGGCGCGGGTCGCGGGATCGATCGCCATCGTGGTGCCGGCGGCTTCGCGCGACGGCGGCGACAGCGGCGGGCGCTTTGCCGACCTGGGTGCGGTCGATATAGGTGACGGCGGCGGCCGCGGCGGTCGCTTCCAGCCGCGACATCGCGGCAGAGGCCGTCCATGGTGGCGACCGCGAAATAATCGCACAGCCGCCGCTCGGCGGTGGCGCCGTCGAAGACGTCGCGGGTCAGCGGCGTCACCGCCGGCAGTTCGCGCAGCAGCGGCCCGAGATCGGGATCGCCATAGAGCGCGTCGGTGACGATGACCTCGTTGGGATTGATCCGCGCCAGCGTCGCCGCGAGTTCGCCGGTCGAGCATTCCGTGACCATGAATTCGGACGGTCGAAATATCGATCCAGGCGAGCCCGATGCGGTCGCCGCCGGACGAGGCGCGGGCGCGGGCGATCGCCAGCAGATAATTGTTGGTGCGGGCGTCCGAGCAGCGTGTCTTCGGTCAGCGTGCCCGGCGTCACCAGCCGCACCACGCCGCGGCGCACCACGCTCTTGTTGCCGCGCGCGCGCGCGCGGCGGCCGGATCCTCGGTCTGCTCGCACACCGCGACGCGATGGCCGGCTTCGATCAGGCGATGCAGATAATCCTCGGAGCGCTCCACCGGCACGCCGCACATCGGGATGTCCATGCCCTGATGCTTGCCGCGCTTGGTCAGCACGATGCCGAGCGCTTCGGAGGCGATTTCGGCGTCCTCGAAGAACAGCTCGTAGAAATCGCCCATCCGGTAGAACAGCAGGCAGCCCGGGATGGGCGGCCTTGATCTCGAGGTATTGTTCCATCATCGGCGTGACGCGCGACGGCGCGTCGCGCGCCGGCGTGCTGGCGTCTGGGTGGAACGGGAGATGGATTGCTGGATCGTCATCGCGGCGGCGCAAACTACAAAATTTCGCCGCCCGGTCCTATCGCGTTTGCCCGCGCTTCGGCACGCCAGGCGGTTTTCCACCTCCCCGGCGGCCATCGCAGACCTCCTGGCCAGGCATGCACGGCACTCCGCGCGAAAGCGCCGCTGGGCGGCAGCGACGATCAATTGACCTGCCGCGCGGCCCGCTCCTAAAACTCGCCATCAATCCAGCCGGCCAGCGGCCCAAACCGCGGCATTCAGGGAGAGATTCAATGCGTGATGTATTTATTTGCGATGCCGTACGGACCCCGATCGGCCGCTTTGGCGGCTCGCTCGCCAAGGTGCGCGCCGACGATCTGGCCGCCGCCCCGATCAAGGCGCTTGATGGCGCAAGCATCCCAAGCTCGACTGGTCGCAGGTCGATGAAGTGTTTTTCGGCTGCGCCAACCAGGCCGGCGAGGACAACCGCAACGTCGCGCGCATGGCGCTGTTGCTGGCCGGCATGCCGGAGTCGGTTCCCGGCCAGACGCTCAACCGTCTCTGTGCCTCCGGGCTCGATGCGGTCGGCGCCGCCGGCGCGCGCGATCCGCGCCGGCGAGATCGATTTCGCCATCGCCGGCGGCGTCGAGATCGATGACGCGGGCGCCGTTCGTGATGGGCAAGGCGCCGGAAGCGTTTTCGCGCTCGGCCGATATCTTCGACACCACCATCGGCTGGCGCTTCATCAATCCCTTGATGAAGGCGCAATACGGCGTCGATGCGATGCCGGAGACCGGCGAGAACGTCGCCGAGGAATTCCAGGTGTCGCGCGCCGATCAGGACGCGTTCGCGATCCGCTCGCAGCAGCGCGCCAGGCGCTGCGATCGCCTCGGGCTATTTCGCCGAAGAAATCACTCCGGTTTCGGTGCCCGGCGGCAAGGCCGGACCCGATCACGGTCGACAAGGACGAGCATCCGCGCCCCGAAACCACGCTCGAAGGCCTGGCAAAACTGAAGCCGATCGTGCGCAATCCCGGCACGGTGACGGCGGGCAATGCGTCCGGCGTCAATGACGGCGCCGCGGCGATGATCCTGGCCTCCGAAGCCGCGGTGAAGAAGCACGGCCTGACGCCGCGGGCGCGCATCCTCGGCCTCGCCTCGGCCGCGGTGCCGCCGCGCATCATGGGCATCGGCCCGGTGCCGGCGACGCGCAAGCTGATGGAGCGGCTCGGCCTCAAGATCAGCGATTTCGATTTGATCGAGCTCAATGAAGCCTTCGCCAGCCAGGGCATAGCCTGCCTGCGGCAACTCGGCGTCAAGGACGATGCCGATTTCGTCAACCCGCATGGCGGCGCGATCGCGCTCGGCCATCCGCTCGGCATGAGCGGCGCGCGGCTGGCGATGACGGCGGTGCACGGCATGGAGAAGCGCGGCGGCAAGCGCGCGCTCGGCCACCATGTGCGTCGGCGTCGGCCAGGGCGTCGCGGTGGCGATCGAGAAGCTGAACTGAAACAACTGGTCCTGCGGAGCGGCACCAAAGACGCGCTTTCCCGGATTAGTTATGTCATATAATGATCTGGCGCGCCGGGCTAACGGCGCCGGACCTTGGGAGGAATTCGTCATGACACTCACTCTATCCGCATCGCAAAGCCTCGCGGCGCATCCGCCGCGGCTGTCGCCGGGCTATCGCAGCACGGTGAAGCGCTCGCCGCAAAAGCCGCTGATCATCGATGCGCCACACGCTGTCGGAACTGACCGGGCCGGTCTACGGCCACGAGACGGTGCGCGAGCACGATCACGATCTCACCACCCAGCATAAGGGCGAGCCGCTCGGCGAGCGCATCATCGTGCACGGCCATGTGCTCGACGAAGACGGCCGCGGCGTGCCGAATACGCTGGTCGAGCTGTGGCAGGCCAATGCCTGCGGCCGCTACATCCACGTCGTCGACCAGCATCCGGCGCCGCTCGATCCGAATTTCACCGGCGCCGGCCGCGCGCAGACCGACGCCGAGGGCTATTACAAGTTCGTCACCATCAAGCCCGGCGCCTATCCCTGGGGCAACCACCACAACGCCTGGCGTCCGGCCCACATCCATTTCTCGGTGTTCGGCCATTCCTTCGTCTCGCGGCTGGTGACGCAGATGTATTTTCCGGGCGATCCGCTGTTTCCGTTCGACCCGATCTTCAATTCGGTGACGGACGAGAAGGCGCGCGATGCGGATGATCTCGTCGTTCGACCTGGAGAACACCAAGCCGGAATGGGCGCTGTGCTACCGCTTCAACATTGTGCTGCGCGGGCGGAACGCCACGCCGATGGAGACCAAGTAAGTGCAGGACAACCAGGCCAAGGGATTACGCCGTCGCAGACCGTCGGTCCGTATTTCGCCTATGGGCTGACGCCGAACGGCAAATACGACTGGAACGACGCCTTCACCAACAACCTCGTCACGCCGGATACGTCGGGCGAACGCATCCGCGTCGAAGGCAGGGTGTTCGACGGCGACGGCGCAGCCGGTGCCGGATTGCATGCTGGAGATCTGGCAGGCCGACGCGCAGGGCCGCTTCTCCGATCCGCAGGACAAGCGCGCGCTGCCGAATTCGTCGTTCAGGGGTTTGGCCGCTGCGGCACCGATGCCAATGGCGGCTATGCCTTCGACACCATCAAGCCGGGCTCGGTGCCCGATCCCGACGGCAAGCCGCAGGCGCCGCATATCCTGCTCGCGGTGTTCGCGCGCGGCATGCTGCTGCATCTCTACACGCGGATCTATTTCGACGGCGAGGCGGCCAATGCCGCCGATCCCGGTGCTGGCGCTGGTGCCGGCCGATCGCCGCGCCACGCTGATCGCGACGCGCAAGCCGGGCGCGGGCAACGCGGTCTATCGTCTCGACATCCACCTGCAGGGCGATAACGAGACAGTGTTCTTCGAGGTGTGAGTTCGCGTCCCGACGTCTCTTCCATCTTCGTCATGCCCGGGCTTGTCCCGGGCATCTGCTTTTCTGGATCAAGATCTTTCAAAATCCGATTGACATGCAGACTTCTTTATATAACATATATGTTATATAATTCATTTGCGATATTCAGATGCAAAACCTCGACGCCGCCTTCTCCGCGCTCGCCGATCCGACCCGCCGGGCGATCCTCGCTCGTCTCGCGCTCGGGTGAGGCGACGCGTGATGGAACTGGCCGAGCCGTTCGAACTGACGCAGCCCGCCATTTCCCGCCACCTGAAGGTGCTCGGAGGCGCCGGGCTGATCGTCCGCCGCGTCGAGGGCACGAAGCGGCCGTGCCGGCTGGCGCCGGCAGCGATCAACGAGATCGATCAATGGCTCGCGATGCTGCGGCAGGCTCTGGCCAAGAACTACGACCGGCTGGACGAAGTTCTGGCCGCCATGCAAGCACCAAGAAGCGAAAGGACAGGCCATGAGCAAGCTGACGCTCAAGACCGAAGGCGACACGACATGTCGTTGTCACCCGGCGCTTCGCGGCGTCGCCCGAGGCGGTCTACCGCGCCCATACCGAGCCGAAGCTGATCCAGAAGTGGCTGCTCGGCCCGGACGGCTGGACGATGCCCGTCTGCGTCAACGAGGCGCGACCGGGCGGGAAGATCCGCTACGAGTGGAGCAGACGGCAAGGGCGGCGGGTTCTACCTGACCGGCGAGTATCTGGAACTGGTGCCGTTCAGCCGGATCGTTCACGTGGAGCGGATGCACCTGCCCGATCCGTACGCCGGACAACCACGTCGAAACGACGTTCGCAGCCGGACGGGACCGGCACGCTGATGACGATGCGAATGACCTTGCCCGATGCCGAGACGCGGGCGGCCATGCTGGCGACCGGCATGGAGCACGGAATGGAGGCTAGCTACGTCCGGCTTGAAGAGCTTGGTAGTTTGGTCGCCCGGACATGAGGCGAGGCGAGCTCGCGAACGAAACCGCTACTCCATCACCGCATGTTCCGGCGGCGCGGCCTGCATGCGCAGGGCCGCCTTGGTCGGAGCCGATCATGATCGCCAGCGGGATCGCGCACAGCGGTGAACATCATCACCATCTGGTAGTCGTGCGAGAAGGCGATGATCTGCGCCTGCACCTTGACCATCAGCGTCCGCCATGGCGCGGCCCTTGTCGGTGTCCATGTCGATCATGCCGCGCACATCCGGCATCTGCATGGCGTGGTTGAACGGATTGATATGCTGCGACAGGATCGCGTAGGTGCAGCCGTGCTCCTTCCGTCAGTTGCGCGATCACGAGCGAAATGCCGATCGAGCTCGCGACGTTGCGCATCAGGGTCAGCATCGAGGTGCCGTCGGTGCGCAGATGATTGGGCAGCGTCAGGAACGCCACCGTCGACAGCGGCACGAACACCAGGCCGAAGCCAAAGCCCTGGACGATGCTGATCGTCACGATCTCGGTGACGCCGGTCTGGTCGGTCCAGCCGGTCATGTAGAACAGCGACAGGCAGGTCAGGCTGAGCCCGCTGATGATCAGCGTGCGCGCCTCGATGTAGCGCATCATGCGGCCGACCAGCATCATCGCGACAAAGGTGCCGCAGCCGCGGCTCGCCAGCAGCAGGCCCGCGGTGATGATGGGATAGCCGATCACGTTCTGCAGAAACGGCGACGACAGCGCCATGGTGGAGAACAGCACCAGCCCCATCACGGCCATGAACACGCAGCCGCCGACGAAGTTCTTGTCCTTGAACAGCGCGAACTGGATGAACGGCCGTGACGGTCGTCAGCGAGTGCGCGAAGAAATAATAGAAGCCGATCGGCGGAGATGATGAACTCGGCGATGATCTCGTTGGATTCCAGCCAGCCGAGCTGCTCGCCGCGGTCGAGCGCGATCTGCAGGCGACCCGATGCCGATCGCCAGCGCGGTGAAGCCGAACCAGTCGAAGCGCAGGTTCAGGTTCTTCTTTGGTCTCGTCCATGAAGACGATCGAGGCCGAGCACGGTGAAGATGCCGAACGGCAGATTGACGAAGAACACCCAGTGCCAGGAATAGGTTTCGGTCAGCCAGGCGCCGAGCGACGGGCCCATGATCGGGCCCATCATCACGCCCATGCCCCAGATCGCCATCGCCTTGGCGCGCTCATGCAGCGCGTAGGAGTCGAGCATCACCGCCTGCGACAGCGGCACCAGCGCCGCGCCGAACACGCCCTGCAGCAGCCGGAACAGCACCATCTGGCTGATGTCCTGCGCCAGCGCCGCACAGCACGGAAGCGATGGTGAAGCCGGCCGAGCAGACGATGAAGATGCGCTTGCGGCCGAAGCGGTTGGCGATCCAGCCGACCGGCGCGGTCATGATCGCGGCGGCGACGATATAGGAGGTCAGCACCCAGTTGATCTGGTCCTGCGAGGCCGACAGCGTGCCCTGCATGTAGGGCAGCGCGACGTTGGCGATGGTGGTGTCCAGCGCCTGCATGATGGTCGCGGTCATGGCGCAGATCGTCACCATGTTCCGGCGCAGGCCGGGAACGGCAACCGGTGACTGCGCCGGCGTCGGTCATCGACCGTCAGTCCTGCTTCGCGCCGCCGCCGGCGACGAAGCCGAGCAGGCCGGCGAGCGAGCGGCGATGGTTGGTGTCGATGGTGGCGTAGACGCTCATGCCGGCCTTCAGCTTGCGGACGATACTTGTCGTTGCTGTCGAAATAGATCCGCACCGGCACGCGCTGCACCACCTTGACGAAATTGCCGGTGGCGTTCTGCGGCGGCAGGATCGCGAATTGCGCGCCGGTGCCGGGCGAGAGCGAGCCGACCGTGCCCTTGAAGACGTGATTGGGGAAGGCGTCGACGTCGATGGTGACGGGCTGGCCGACCGCGACATAGGTGAAATCCGATTCCTTCGGATTGGCGTCGACCCAGGGCTTCGACGTGTCGATGACCGAGAACACCGGCGCGCCGGCGATGACGAAGCGGCCGAGCTGGATCTGGTCGACCTGGGTCGCGATGCCGTTCATCGGCGCGCGCACACGGTGGTCAGGTCGAGGTTGCGCTGGGCGTCGTCGAGCGCGGCCTTGGCCTGCAGTAGGCCGGGAACTGCTCGAGCGGCAGATCGGGATTGCCGAGCAGTTGCGTTGAGCGGCGTTCGAGTTCTGCATGCTTGACGCAGTTGCAGCTGGGCCTGCGCGGTGACCAGCGCGGTCGCCGCATTGTCGAGATCGAGCTGCGAGCCGACATTGCTCTTGACCAGCGACGATTTGCGCTCGACGTCGCGCTGCTTCGAGCTCGATGCCGGCTGCTGACGATCTCGAGCGTCTGCGCCATAGAGCTTGACGTTGGCGACGAGATTGTCGTGGCTGGTCTTGGCGTCGTCGAGCTTGGCGCGCGCCTGCGCCAGCGCAAGCCGGAACGGCACCGGATCGATCTGGAACAGTGACGTCGCCGGTCCGAGACCTGCTGGCCTTCCTTCACCGCGACGCTGATCGATCTTGCCGGAGATGTCGGGCGTGATCAGCAACCTTCTGCGCGCCGACATAGGCGTCGTCGGTGGTCACGTAGCGGCCGCCGTTGAGATAGAACGTCACGCCGGCCAATCAGCGCGACCAGCGGCAGCACCACCAGCAGCAGCGAAGCGGCGGTAACGCCGCATGCCGGCCATCAGGCGGCGGCGCGGCTCCGGCGGCGAGCTTCGGTGCGGTTCGCCGGCGGAGCGCCCTTCTGCTCGGGCGGGAATTTGAGGACGGGATCAGCCATAGCGCTGCTCCTTTCTCGGCGGTTCGCCGGCCGGATTCTGGATGGCGTTGCGAACGTTTTCCTTGATTGCTTCCAGTTGGTCGAGCAGGCGGTGGGCGTCGGCGGGATTGATGCCTTCGAGCGCGGTCGCCGTCAGTTCGGAGCGCAGCCCGGCCAGCTTGCCGAGCAGCGGGCGCGCGGCCTTGCGCAGATAAAGCCGGTTGACGCGGCGGTCGGTCTCGTCGCCGCGGCGTTCGATCCAGCCATTGTCGCAGAGCTTGTCGATCAACCGCGTCAGCGTGATCGGCTGCATTTCCATCTGCTCGGCGAGTTCCGTCTGCTTCAGGCCCTCGTTGCGCTCCACCTTGGCCAGCACCGCCCATTGCGCGCGGGTAATGCCGTAGCGCGCGGCCTGCTTGTCGGCATAGGCGCGCACCAGCCGCTGCAATTCGCCCAGCGTAAACAGGAAGTTCATATCCACGGAACCGCGGCATCGCTTGCCTCGTCTCCATAAGCTTTGCGATATAATAAGCTAGCTTATGAATTCTCGCGCAATGGCGGTTAACGAGAAGGCTGCTCCGCCTGGCGGACATGGCTGGAAACTGCAGGATGCCGGGCTTGGGATCGTGCGCCGGCTTTGGGATCTATCGGCCGAAATGCTACAAATCGCGCGCAGATGAGCTCCTGGCAAAACCCGCCTTTCCCGCGCCCGACCACGATCACGGCCGCTGCACCGCGGACGCGATCGCGCATGCCGAGCAGGTCTGTGCGCAGCGGGCGCAGAAATTCACGCCGATCCGCCGCCAGGTGCTGCAGGCGCTGTTGTCCAGCCACCGTCCGCTCGGCGCCTATGAGGTGATCGACGAACTCGCCAAATCGATGCCGCGGCCGGCGCCGATCACGGTGTACCGCGCGCTCGATTTCTTGATGGAGAACGGCCTCGTCCATCGCATCGAGAGCCGCAACGCGCTTTCTGGCCTGCGCGCATGACCATGACGCGACGTCGATGGTGGCGTTCCTGATCTGCGAGCGCTGCGGCTCGGTCGGCGAAATTCCCGGCGGCGCCCGTGGCGCAAAGCCTCAATGCCGCCGCGCGCGCCATCGGGCTTTGCGCCAAAACTGTCCGTGGTCGAAATCGCCGGCACCTGCGCGCACTGCCAGAAAGCCGCATAAACACGACCGAACACGGCGCTCAAGCCGGCTCACGAGGATACAATGTCATCCACGATCAAGTCAACCTGCCGGCCGGGCGCGCGCTCACCCCGGGCGCCGTCGCCTTGATGCTGATGCTGTGCATCAGCTGGGGTTTCAATCAGATCGCCGTCAAGCTGGTGCTGCCGGACGTGCCGCCGATGCTGCAGGCGCTGACCCGCTCCGTCGGCGCGCTGCCGGTGCTGTTGATCATCGGGTGGCTGCGTGGAATCAGGTTCTTCGAGCGCGACGGCACGCTGCGGCCGGGCCTGATCGCGGGCATCATCTTCGGCATCGAGTTCGTGCTGATCTACCGCGGCCTTCTGCTTACCTCGGCCTCGCGTGCGGTGGTGTTTCTCTACACCGCTCCGTTCTTCGTCGCGCTCGGCTCCTATCTGTTCCTCGGCGAGCGGCTGCGCGCGTCGCAATGGGCCGGCCTCGGCTTGAGCTTTGCCGGTGTCGCGCTGGCGATCGGCGTTCCCCAGGCCAATGTCGATGCCAACGTCCTGCTCGGCGATCTCCTGATCGTCGCCGGCGGCGCGCTGTGGGCGGCGACCACACTGCTCGTAAAGGCCACTGCGCTGATCAACGGCCCCCGCCGAAAAAGGCCTGGGCTACCAGGTCGCGATGTCGATCCCGATTCTCGGCCTGGCCGCATGGATCTCAGGCGAACGGATCACCCACGTTCCCAGCGCACTGTCGCTTTCGCTGTTGTCCTACCAGGCGTTCTGGGTGGTCGGATTGACGTTCACGCTGTGGTTCGCGCTGGTGAAGACCTATTCGGCAAGCAAACTGTCGGCCTTCACGTTCGTCACGCCGCTGTTCGGCGTCGTCGCCAGCTATTTCATCATGCATGACAAGCTGACTTTGGTCTTCGGCGTCGCCGCGCTGCTGGTGATCGCGGGGCTTTATCTCGTGAACAAGCCCGATCCGAAGATCGTGCCGGATCCCAACGTTCCCGCCTGAGGTTTGGTCTAATCCGTCTCGATCGGCAGCGATGCATCCTTCGGCCCATTCGCCCATCGAGCCGTCGTAGAGGGTGAGATTGTCGTAGCCGAGCCGGTGCAGCTGGAACAGGTCGATGGTGGCCGAGATGCCGCCGCCGCAATAGGCGATCACGCGCTTGTCCTTGGCTATGCCCTTGCGCGGCGAATTTCGCCTCGGCATCGGCAAGCGGAACGAACGCCTTTGTCTGCGGATCGAACAGCGTCGCTGCCGGACACGTTGACGCTGCCGGGAATGCGGCCGGGCCGGCCGTAGCGGCTGGGCTCCAGGCCCTTGTGGAATTGCGGACCGAGCGCGTTGACGACGACGGTGTCGCGATCGGTCGCTGGCTGCGAGCACGTCGTGCTTGCCGACGAAATATCCCGCCTTGCGGCTTTGCGGTAAATGTCGCCGGCGGATAGCCCTTCGCCGGCCCGGTCTCGATGGCGCGGCCCTCCGCCTTCCATTTGTCGAAACCGCCGTCGAGCACGCAGGCGTTGTCGAAGCCGAGCGATTTGCAGCATCCACCAGAACCGCGTCGCCCACATCGCCGTGCCGATGCGAGTAGAGCACCACCCGGCTGTCGGCGCCGATGCCGTGGCGGCCGAACGCGGCCTCGAGTTGCGCGATCTCAGGCATCATGAAGCGAAGCGTCGGTATTCTGGTCGGAGAATTCGCCCTGCAAGTCGAGAAAGTCCGCGCCGGGAATATGCCCGGCCTCAAAGGTGTGCCGCCCGGGCACGGCGATATAGGGAACGCCGCTGCCTGCGGGCTGATATTCGAGATAGGTCGTGCAATCGAACAGCCTGAGATCGGGCTGATGCGAGGACAGCCGGCGAGTTCCGCTGTCGTGATAAGCCCGTCGCGCTCCGGCATGGCCCGTACTCCCCACATTGTTTTCGTCCGATGCTACCGGTCGCTCATCGAGCGATGAAATGGCAGGCTGGAAATGCTCTGGATGCCCTTTAATCCCCGAGATTCCGGCCCGATATACGCGGCACGGATGGCCCGGTCGAAGCACGCGCCATCGATCTTCGGACTGATCGGGACACGAGCCACTGTGAATTGGCAATAGAAGAAGACTGCTCGGCCGCCGTCCCCTTGGTGAATGTCACCAAAACCTGATATTCGAGACGCCATGAACAAGCCCGAAAACCATCCGCAGAACGACGTCGCCGGCCCCAAGGCCCGGCATAAAACCACGCAAGTCATGGTCGGCAATGTCGCCGTCGGCGGGGCGCGCCGATCGTCGTGCAGTCGATGACCAACACCGACACCGCCGATGTCGATGGCACGATCGCGCAGGTCGCGGCGCTGGCGCGCGCCGGCTCCGGAAATGGTGCGCATCACGGTCGACCGCGAGGAGGCCGCCGCCGCGGTGCCGCATATCCGCGACGGCTTGCGCAAGCGCGGCATCACCACGCCCCTGATCGGCGATTTCCATTACATCGGCCACAAGCTGCTCGCCGACTATCCGGCCTGCGCCGAGGCGCTCGACAAATACCGCATCAATCCCGGCAATGTCGGCTTCAAGAACAAGCGCGACACGCCAGTTCGCCGACATCATCGAGATCGCCAACAAGAACAACAAGCCGGTCCGCATCGGCGCCAACTGGGGTTCGCTCGATCAGGAACTGCTCACCAAGCTGATGGACGAGAACACGCGCATCAGCCGAACCCGCGCGATGCGCGCGCGGTGACGCGCGAGGCGATGGTGCAGTCGGCGCTGCTGTCGGCGGCGCGCGCGCAAGAGCTCGGCATGCCCAAGAACACGCATGATCCTGTCGGCCAAGGTTTCCGCCGTGCAGGATCTGATCGCGGTCTATCAGGAGCTGGCGCGCGCGTTCGGATTACGCCATCCATCTCGGCCTCACCGAGGCCGGCATGGGCTCGAAGGGCATCGTGGCCTCGTCCGCCGCGCTCGGCATCCTGCTGCAGGACGGGCATCGGCGACACCATCCGCATCTCGCTGACGCCGGAGCCCGGCGGCGATCGCACCCTGGAAGTGCAGGTCGCGCAGGAACTGCTGCAGACCATGGGCTTCCGCACCTTCGTGCCGCTGGTCGCGGCATGCCCCGGCTGCGGCCGCACCACCTCGACCACGTTCCAGGAACTGGCGCGCTCGCATCCAGGATTTCATCCGCGACGAAATGCCGGGCTGGAAGACGCAATATCCCGGCGTCGAGGCGCTCAACGTCGCGGTCATGGGCTGCATCGTCAACGGCCCCGGCGAATCCAAGCACGCCAACATCGGCATCTCCTTGCCCGGCACCGGCGAAGCCCCGGCGGCGCCCGTGTTCGTCGACGGCAAGAAATTCCGCACCCTGCGCGGCCCGACCATCGCCGCCGACTTCAAGGCGCTGGTGATCGATTACATCGACCAGCGCTACGGAGGCGCCAGCAAGGCGCCGGTGACGGCAGCGGGTAAAGCTTTCCGTCGTCCCCGCGAAAGCGGGACCCACTGTGGACGGCCCCCGTGGCACAAGAGCATTTTGACGGTTTGATCGGATCGCTTGCGCCCATATGTCCGGCCTGTTGATGCGGCTCGCTGTGGACTGCTGGCCAAGATGGTTTCCGCGATGCGAGTTCCAATCAACCACACGACCTGTTTCGGCCAATGGGTCCCACGGATTTGTCTCGCATCTCGGATCGATCGATCCTACCATCTACTCTGCTCTTGCAGCTCCGGTTCGGCCGGTGGGCTAACCCGCCGGTCGGCCGATCTCAACTACGCGGCGGCTTGCCAGTGGGGCATCGATTCTGGCTTCGATCCGCGCGCAGTCGTAACTCTCTCCCGTTGTCATCAGCTTCCAGGCGATGCGGGCCATCTTGTTGGCAAGCGCCACCGCCGCAAGCTTCGGCGGCTTGCGCTTCAGGAGCTCGATCAGCCAGCGCGGCCCGCGGCCTCTTCGCTTTCGCTTGCTTGACCACCGAGGTCGCCCCGACCACCAGCAGCTGGCGCAATCTCTCATCGCCGGCGCGGGTGATCTTGCCCAGCCTGGTCTTTCCGGCGGTGGAATGGTCCTTGGGCGTCAGGCCGAGCCAGGCTGCAAACAGCCGGCCGGAGCGGAAGGCGTGCGGATCGGGCGCCTTCATCACCAGCGCCGCGGCGGTGACCGGGCCGACACCGGGATCTGCGCCAGGCGCCGGCTCGAGCTATTGGCCCGGTGCCAGGCCAGAAGCCTGGCCTCGACCGTCTTCAGTTCGACCTGCAGCTGCGCGTATTGGCGAGCAAGCATTGCAAACAGCTCGCGGGCCAGCGGCCGGCACGCTTTCGTCTTGCTCGATCGCGGACAGGAACGAGGCGAGCTTGTCCAGTCCCTTGGCTTCGATCAGGCCGAACTCCGCCGCATGACCGCGGATCGTGTTGCTCAGCTGCGTCCGACGCGCGACCAGCTGGTCGCGGATCGCCCAACAGCATCAGCGCCGCCTGCTGCTCAGCCGTCTTCACCGGCACGATACCGCATCCGCGGCCGGCTCGCCGCCTCGCACAGCCCCTCCGCATCGCGGCCGTCGTTCTTGTTGCGCGGCACATAGGGCTTCACCAGCTGCGGCGCGATCAGCTTTACGGTGTGCCCCAGCTTGCCAAGCTCCCGCGCCATGTAATGAGCCGCCCCGCACGCCTCGATCACCACCACCGTCGGCGGCAGCTTGGCAAAAAATGCCAGCATCGCATTCCGCCCAAGCCGCTTGCGCAGCACCACCTGTTCCGAACGCATCAACCCCATGCAGCTGAAAAATATGCTTCGACGTATCCATTCCAATTCGGATAATCTGGCTCACGGACGGCTCCCTTGTCTGAGATTTGCAACAACCTCATTCTGGCACACTCGATGCCGTAGGGGGCCGTCCACACCATCAACCACAGGTCTGTGTGGTTATGTCGGGCTGTGGCTCCAGCCTCTGCAACAATAAGCTTTTGCGGTTATGGGTCCCGCGTGTGCCGGGACGACGAAACGCATTGATTGCGCTTCGCTGCATCCGGGCTACGATGCTCCTCAATCACAACGATCGGGAGCAACGTCCGAGCTCGCTGTCGGGCAAGCAGGGCCCCCGTTATCGGCACATCGCCGACGATACCGAACCCTACGAGACCATCGGCGTCGAGAAGCTCACCCCGATCATCGGCGCGGAAATTTCCGGCGTCGATATCGCGCAAGCTCGTCTCGGACGACACGCGCTCCAATCGCCAGATGGACGAGATCCATCGCGCGCTCGCCGAAAACCTCGTGATCTTCTTCCGCGACCAGCACATCACGCCGCAGCAGCATCTCGCCTTCGGCCGCAAGTTCGGCGAACTGCACATCCATCCCGCCGCGCCGCACGAGGGCGACGATCCGGCGCTGATGAAGATCTATGCCGACAAGAACTCGCCGCGCGCCAACGGCGAGGGCTGGCACACCGGACGTGTCCTGCGACGTCGAGCCGCCGATGGGCTCGATCCTCTACATCAGGCAGTGCCCGCCGCGCGGCGGCGACACGCTGTTCGCCAACATGTACGCGGCCTACGAGGCGCTGTCGGACCGGATGAAGGCCTATCTCGACGGGCTCGATCGCGCTGCATGACGGCGAGCAGACCTATCGCGGGCTCTATGCGAACTACGGCGTCGCCGACCGGCCGGCACTATCCGCGCGCCGAGCATCCGGTGGTGCGCACCCATCCGGTGACCGGCAGGAAGGCGCTCTACGTCAACCGCGGCTTCACCCGCCACATCGTCGGCATCCCGCGCGACGAGAGCGACGCGATGCTGGCCTATCTCTATCAGCACGCCGAGAACCCGCTGTTCCAGTGCCGCTTCCGCTGGACCGGAAAACGCCATCGCGTTCTGGGACAACCGCTGCGCCCAGCACCGCGCGATGTGGGACTACTGGCCGCACACGCGGCTCGGGCACGCGGGTGACGGTGAAGGGTGAGCGGCCGGTGTGAGCTGACCAGCGTTGACGATGCCGCTTCGGCTGCGCCAAGCTTCGCCAAAAGCAAAACAACATCCGGAGGTCACGCCATGCTCCGCGCAGAAGACAACAAATTCCTCACCGAGAGCGGTGCGGGAACGGGCATGGGCGAGTTGCTGCGCCGGTTCTGGCTGCCGGTGCTGCTGTCGGAGGAATTGCCGGAGGCCGACGGCCCGCCGAAGAAGATCGTGGTGATGGGCGAGGAACTGCTCGCCTTCCGCGACACGCGCGGCGTGGTCGGCGTCATCGACCAGTATTGCCCGCACCGCGGCGCCAATCTCTGGCTCGGCCGCAACGAGGAATGCGGCATCCGCTGCGTCTATCACGGCTGGAAGTTCGACACCGACGGCCGCTGCGTCGACATGCCGACCTCCTATCCCGACCTCAACGCCAAGGACCTGATCCGCATCAAATCCTATCCGGTGCGCGAATGGGGCGACATGATCTGGGCCTATATGGGCCCGGCGGACGCGGTGCCGGAATTGCCGGCGCTGGAGATGGCGCTGGTGCCGGCCTCGCACCGCTACGTCTCGCAAGAAATGGCAGGACTGCAACTGGGTGCAGGCGCTGGAAGGCTCGATCGACACCGCGCATTTCACCTTCGCGCATCTGTCCTTCGAGAAGGAAGAGAACGAGATCCTCGACATCAAGAAGCATTTTGTGAATCCGCTGGCGCGGGTCGCGACCGACCACATGCGCTGGATCGCCGAAGACCCGCGCCCGGTGATCAAGATCAATCCGCACGAGGCCGGCCTGACGATCGCGGGCGGACGGCTCACCGGCAGCGACAACATCTACTGGCGCATCGCCCAGTTCCTGATGCCGGTGCATGCCTATGCGCCGAGCTCGATGCCGGGCGAGAATATTTTCGGCCAGAGTTTCATTCCGGTGACCGATACCAGTTGCTGGATCTACACCTATGCCTGGAATCCGGAGCGTCCGCTGACGCAGGCCGAGCGCGACGGCTACGACCGCGGCAACGGCGTGATGTCGGAGGTCGACGAGAACTACGTGCCGCTGCGCAACAAGGCCAACGATTATCTGATCGACCGCAAGCTGCAGAAGACCAAGAGCTACACCGGCATCAAGGGCGTGTCCGAACAGGACGCCGCCGTGCAGGACAGCCAGGGCCCGATCGCCGACCGCACCCGCGAGCATCTCGGCCCGACCGATCTCGGCATCCTGCATTTCCGCAAACTGGTGATGGATGCGGCCCGCGCGCTGCAGCAGGGCGAGGCGCCGCCGCATCTTGCGCATCAGGACCGCTACGCCGTGCGCTCCGGCGCCTGCGTGACCAGCAAGGCAAAGGACCTGACCGCGGTCATGATCGAGCGGTTCGGCGACGCGGCGGGCTTTGTCGGGCAGACCGGGCCGGAACGCCGCGGCGGAGTAGCGGTTGCGCGTCGTTCCGGCGACACGCTCCCCGTATTTCGCTTTAGCGGCGGATCCGCGCGTGGAGATCCGTCACAACGGCATCCTGCCGATATTCCCGGTTGGCGAGGCTCGCTTCCTCCAGATCGAGATCGCGCTCGATCCGCCGCCTGGTCTCGTCGGTGATCTTGCCGTCGCGCAACAGGACGTGGATGAATTTCCGCTCGGCTGCAATCAGTTCCCGCGTCAGCTGCGTTCCCGCTGCCGAGACGTCGTGCTGCGTCGGGATCGAGCGAATCCGGCAGCTGGTTGGCGCGGATCTCGTGCCGCGCGCGCAACAGCTTCACGACCTCGTCGGACAGTTCGCGGTCGTCGGTCATGGCATCGAGCGATTGCAGCGCCGCGTCGAGCGCCTCGCGCCGCGCCGCGATTTCCGCTTCGTGCTCGGCGACATGTTCGCTGCGGCCGTCCTTCGCGACGCCGAGCCATCGCACCACCGTCGGCAGCACCAAGCCCAGTCCCGACCAGCGTGATGAAGATGACGCCGAAGGCGACGAACAGGATCAGGTCGCGATAGGGGAAACGCCTCGCCGCTCGGCAGCGCGTAGGGCAGCGCCAGCGCGGCCGCCAGCGACACCGCGCCGCGCACGCCGGTGAACGCAATCACGAACACCGTGCGCCACGACGGGTAGGGATCGCGCTCGCGCAGGCGCTTGCTCAGGACAGCGCGGCAGATAGGTGGCGGGATAGACCCAGGCAAAGCGCGCGATGACGATGACGATGAGCGACCAGCGCGGTTGCGGACAGGATTTCGTCGAGCGGAAACGCCTTCGATTTCTCCAACAGCGAGCCGCATCTGGAAGCCCGTCAGCAGGAACAGCAAGCCCTCGATCAGGTAGATCACGAGGTCCCAGAAGAAGATGCCCTGCAGGCGTGTCGCGGACGAGATCAACAGCGGCCCGTTCCAGCTCATATAGAGCCCGCAGGCGACGGTTGCGATCACGCCGGAGCCGCCGAAATGTTCGGGGATCCAGTAGGCGATGTAGGGCGTGATCAGCGACAGCGTGATCTCGACCTGCGGGTCGCGCGCGCGGTGGCGCGCCGCGCAGGCTGAGCCAGCCGACCGCGGCGCCGAACAGGATTTCGCCGGCGACGATGGCGACTGAAGGTGCCGGTCGCCTTGCGGCAGCGAGAACAGCCCGGTCGAGATCGCCGCCACCGCGAAGCGATAGAGGATCAGCGCGGTGGCGTCGTTGGCGAGTCCCTCGCCCTCGAGCACGACGAGAATCCGGCGCGGCAGCCCGAGCTTGCGCGCGATCGCGAGCGGCGCCACCACGTCGGGCGGCGCGACGATCGCCCCCGAGCAGGAAGCCGACGCGTCCACGGCAGCCCGATCAGGTAATGCGTCGCGGCCGCGACCACGAAGGCGGTGAAAATCACGCAGCCGACCGACAGCAGGATGATCGACGCGCAGATTGAAGCGGAATTCGCGCCAGCTCATGGCGACGCTCGCCGAATAGATCAGCGGCGGCAGCACCAGCAGCAGCACCAGCTCGGGCGGCAATTCCAGCGACGGCATGCCCGGCACGAAGGCGAGCGCGATGCCGGCGAGCAGCAGCGAGGATCGCCGGCGCGGTGTTGAAGGCGTCGCGCCAGCAGCGCAGTCCCTGCCAGCACGCCCAGCAGGATCAGAAAGATCTGGAATTTGGCTTCCATGACGCTACCAATTCGCCCGGCAGCCGGGGCAGGTCAATGCGGCCGCGCGCCCGCGGCAGGGACCGATCCGGTCCAATCCGGCCGCCCGGGCGGCAGTCGTGCCAGCCCGGACCCCGAGACGCACCTTGGCGGGCATTCGACCGCGCGGTCACTCGCGCAGATCGTAGCGGTAGGATTTCGAGACGATCTGCCAGCCGTCGGCGAGCTTCATCGCCACCAGATAGTCGGTGAAATAGCGCGGCGGCAATTGGCAACGGCACCTTGATGAAGGCGGTGTTGTCGTCGGAGCGGTCGATGGTGACGATGAAATCCTCGCGCGGCTTGCCTTCGGCCTTCGCCGACGGGCGTTTCCGCACGCGGTCGAGCCAGTCCGGCACGGTCAGAACCTGCAGCTCGCCCTTCTCCAGCCAGCGCAAGTCGGCGCTGGAATCGAAGCATGGCGCCGAGCTTCTCGGCGTCGCCTTCGTAGAGGCCGTCGAAATAATTCTTCACCACCGCTTCGACAGTGCGATCGGTCATGGTGCTCACTGGCTCGGTCCTCCCGTGCATGAATTGCGTGCACTGAATTAAGCCACGAAGCCATCGATTGCGCTACGGATGACTTCCGTCATCTGGATCAGGAGCGGCTCGTGACGGAATCATGGAAAAATCGAATGCTCGCATGCTCGCCGGAGAATGCTTCTGCCGCGCGGTGCGCTACACGGTCGCGGACGCGTTCGCCTATGCGCTGAACTGCCATTGCTCGAATTGCCGCCGGACCACGGGTTCGGCGTTCAAAGCCATTCGCCGGCATCGCGCGCGACAAATTGCGGCATCGTCAGAAGGCCGCGACCAGCCTCATGATCTATGGCGATGCAACTGCCCACGATGCGCACTGCAAGCGCTGCGGCTCGCTGCTCTATTCGGTGGTCCGCGAGGGTGCCTTCGTCCATGTCGCGATGGGCACGCCTTGTCGACGATCCCTCGATCCGCCGGACGGCGCACATTTTCGTTGGCTCGAAGGCGCCGTGGTTCGCCATCACCGACGACCTGCCGCAATATGTGGGGCACGTCGTGGCCGCCGAGAACAGAGAATTGCGACGTGCCGGTTCACGTGGAGCACAGGCTGGATCGGGCCGAGGCGGTGAGGAGCGGTTTCGGCGGTTGACCGAAAACGTGATTGACAGAGCGCCGAACCGCGAGCGAGCGGGATTTACCAGGATTAGGGGCTATCCGCCGGTGTGGCTAGTGACCAGCCTCACAAAGCCCGGGCTTCAGTTTCTGATAGACAGGCCGGTATGCGCTAGAGTGCGAGGTTCGGGAAACGCCATGACAAATTGCCGGGATCTCTCAAGACTCGCACCGTTTTTCCTGGTCGCCGCCGCGCTGCTGCTGGTGTGCCAGCCGGCTTTTGCCGGAAAGCGCGTGGCGCTGGTGCTCGGCAATTCCGCCTATCAAGAACGTGGCGCGGCTGCCCAACCCGGTCAACGACGGCGCGACGATCGCGGCGACGCTGAAGGACGCCGGCTTCGACGTGGTCGATTACCGCCACGATCTCCCGGCGGCCGAGACCCGCCGCGCGCTGCGCGATTTCGCCGACCGCGCGCGCGATGCCGACATCGCCGTGGTCTATTACGCCGGCCACGGCATCGAGGTGGACGGCGCGCAATTATCTGATTCCGGTGGATGCGAAGCTCGAGCGCGACACCGACGTCTACGACGAGGCGTTTTCGCTGGACCGCGTGCTGCTGGCGATCGAGCCGGCAAAGCAACTGCGGCTGGTCATCCTCGACGCCTGCCGCGACAATCCCTTTGCCAAGAGCATGAAGCGCACCGTCGCATCGCGCGCGATCGGGCAGGGTCTCGCCAAGGTCGAGCCGACCAGCCCGAACATGCTGATCGCCTATTCCGCCAAGGCCGGCTCGACGGCGGCCGACGGCGACGGCAAGAACAGCCCGTTCACGATGGCGCTGTCGAAGCACCTGACGACGCCGGGGCTCGACGTGCGCCGCGCCTTCGGCTTTGTCCGCGACGACGTGCTGAAGACCACCGGCAACCGGCAGGAGCCGTTCGTCTATGGCTCGCTCGGCGGCGACGACGTGCCGCTGGTGCCGGCGCCGCAAGGCAGCGCGCCTGCCGCTGCGCCGGCGCCCAATCCGCAGGCCGAAGCGCGCCGCGACTACGAGCTGGCGCTGCAGATCGGCAACAAGAGCGCGCTGAACGCCTTCCTCGCGCAGTATCCCGACGGTTTCTACGCCGAGCCTCGCCAGAGCTGCAGCTCGAAAGATTCGCCGCCGAGGAAGCGCGCGTCGCCGCCACCGAAAAGGCGCGGCTGGCCGAACAGGAGCGGGCACGGCTTGCCGCCGAGGGCGCGCAAAAGGCGCAGCAGGCAAAGGCCGAGGCCGATGCGAAGGCGGCCGAGCAGGCGCGCATCGCTGCCGAGAAGGCCAAGCAGGTCGCCCAGGACCAGGCCGCCGCCGGCCGAGCAGAAACGTGCTCGAAGCGCGAGAAAGCCGCCGACAACAAGGCTGCCGACAAGGCTGCGCCGACAGCAAGGTTGCCGACCGTGGCGCCGGCGCCCGGCCAAGGAGACACCAGGATCTCGCCGCGCTGAGCGCCGGGTCGCCGCAGGCCGACGTCACAAAATCGGTGCAGACCGAATTGCGCCGCGTCGGCTGCCTCACCGGTGCCGCCGATGGCGAATGGAACACGGCGTCGCAGCGCTCGCTGACGCTGTTCAACCGGCTACGCCAGGACCAAGCTCGACGTCAAGCTCGCCAGCACCGACGCGCTCGATGCGATCAAGCTCAAGTCGTCGCGGGTCTGTCCGCTGGTCTGCGAGCACGGCTTCAAGGCCGATGGCGACCGCTGCAGCAGAATCGTCTGCGCCGAGGGCTCATTCCTCAATGACGACAATGAATGCGAGAAGCGGCGCGAGAAGAAGCCGGTCGCCAAGCGCGACAGGCGACGACCGGGAGCGAGCGGCACCTCTCAGGCCGCAAGCAAAGCAAGTTATTGTTGGGCGTTCTCAAGCGCCGACTTCAGCGTCGACGGCCAGGTCGGCCGCTTACCGGCGCAAGAACGTGAGGAGGGTTGCAACTCATACGCGGGCCATCATGTCGGGAAAGTGCCCATAACCGCAGCCGCGCGTTATCGACACGTCCGGGCCACAGCGCACTCAGTCGACGGCAGGGACGGTCCCATCAAGCCGGGCGATGGATATCGCGCGCTTTACTAGATCGCGCTCGCGGCGATGTTCACCATCAGCGCCAGCAGCGCCGTGTTGAACACGAACGAGATGATGCCGTGCACGGTCGCGGTGCGGCGGATGATCTTGTCGGTGATGCCGACGTCGGAAACCTGCGCGGTCATGCCGATCACGAACGAGAAATAGACGAAGTCCCAGTAGTCGGCGTCGTCATGCTGCGTCGCCGCTGGGAAACTGCAGGCCGCCCGGCTTGTTGCCGCGGTAATAGTCGTGCGCGTAGTGCAGCGCGAAGGCGGTGTGCACCGCCGCCCATGACAGCGCGATCGTCACCGTCGCGAGCGTCAGCCCGGGCCGCTGCGTTGCGAGGCGCCGAGCTCGAACACGATCGCGGCGATGCTGGCGAAGCGCGCCGAGCGCGGTCACCAGCAGGATCAGGAAGCGGCCGTCGTCCTGCAGCACCGCGTTGCGGCGGATATGCGCGACGCCGCAGCGCAACATCATGATGTAGGCGAGCACCAGATAGAGCGCGGCGAAAATATCCCAGCCGATCAGAGAGCCGCGTCACCAGCCGCAGCGAGCCCGGCAGCAGGAAGAACGCGACGATGCCGATGGCGATCGCGATGAAGGTGCGCGGCCGCGCATAGACCACGCGGACCGGCATCGGCAGTTTCCTGAATCGAACAAGGTGCTCGCTCGAATTCCTTGCTCGGTCATCTGCCTGCCGTCCTCAGTTCTTGCGCTCGGCGACGAACGCGCGCCGCGGCGCGCAGCACGTCGCCCTTGGCGCCGAAGATCGACAGCGCGGAATCGGCGCGCGCCAGCAGGTCGCGCACGCGCTGCTTGGCGCCGTCGATCCCGAGCTGGGTGACGAAGGTGGTCTTGCCCAGCGCCGCGTCCTGCCCGGTCTGCTTGCCGAGCGCCGCCGCGTCGCCCTCGACGTCGAGCAGATCGTCGGCGATCTGGAAGGCTTCGCCGAGCGCGCGGCCGTAATCGTCGAGCGCCTGGTATTCCTTTTGCGAGGACTGGCCGAGGATCGCGCCGGCGATGCAGCCATAGCGCAACAGCGCGCCGGTCTTCATCTGCTGCAGCCGCGCGACGTCGACCGGCTCGCGGTCGCCGAACCGGCCTTCGCCGGCGAGGTCGAGCATCTGGCCGCCGACCATGCCGCCGATGCCGGACGCGCGCGCCAGCGCGCGCGGTCAGCAGCGAGGCGCACGCGTGGCATCGCGGTGAATCTCGTCGCGGGTGATGATGTCGAAGGCGAGCGTCAACAGCGCGTCGCCGGCGAGGATCGCGGTGGCATCGTCATAGGCCTTGTGCAGCGTGGGCCGGCCGCGGCGCAGATCGCTGTTGTCCATCGCCGGCAGATCGTCATGGATCAGCGAATAGCAGTGGATGCATTCGAGCGCAGCGCCGGCCAGCAGCGCGGCCTCGCGCGGGACGCCGAACACGGCCGAGCTTTCGACCACCAGGAACGGCCGCAGCCGCTTTCCGCCGCCGAGGCTGGAATAGCGCATCGCCTCCATCAGCCGCTTCGGCCGCGCGATCTCGTCGGGCAACAGCGCATCCGACAAACAGCTTCGCCAGCAGGGCTTCGGTATCCTCCGCGGTCTGGTCCAGTCGTTTTGCAAAGTCGAAATGCAGTGCGCGGTCGTCATCAAGAACAGCTCCCAGATCGAGTTTGGCCGGACAATCGGTTGATGGCACCGGCTTCGTCAATTCCGGCGCCGGGGTCGACAGCGCCTTAAAAGCGCTGGAAAAACCGCGGAATTATCATGGAGATGTCACTGCAGATTGCGGCCTACGTTCGGATCCTCGCACCGGCGCGCTTCCGTCTGAACCAGGAAACGCATCAGAATTTGCGCATTGTCCGCAATTTGTTGCTGATCCTGCTGGCTGGTGCTGCTGCTGCCATATCTGCTGACGCCGTTCTATCGCGCCGGCCATCCGGTCTCGACGCTGATGGCCTGGCGCTGGCTAAGACCGGCGCGCCGGTGTCGCGGCAATGGATCGATTTCAACGCGATCTCGCCCTCGCTGCCGCGCTCGGTGGTGGCGCGCCGAGGACGCGAAATTCTGCAGCCATCACGGCATCGACTGGGACGCGCTGCGCGACGTGATCGACGACGCCGAGGACGGCGAGGTCGACGCGCGGCGGCTCGACCATCACCCAGCAGGTGGCGAAAAACCTGTTCCTGTGGCCGAGCCGCAGCGTGGTCCGCAAGGCGCTGGAGCTGCCGCTCGCGCTGTGGATCGATCTCGTGCTGCCGAAGCAGCGGATCCTGGAAATCTATCTCAACATCGCCGAGCTCGGCCCGTCCGGCCAGTTCGGCGCGCGAGCCGGCGCCAGCCTACGCCTTCGGCCGTCCGGCATCGGCGCTGTCGCCGCGCGAAGCGGCGCTGCTGGCGGCGATCCTGCCCAATCCGGTCAGGCGCAGCGCCCGCAATCCCGGCCCCGGGGTGCGCCGTCTGGCCGGGACCTACATGGCCCGGGCGCAGGCCGCGGGCTGCAGCGATGCTGGAGCGAAAATCGCGCTTTTGAGCCGATTTTGCGCCATTTTGCCGGACCGGCACCCTAGCTTTGCGCCGACTCCATCCTCTATAAGCGCGGCCTTATCGGCATTTCAGCTCGCGCCAAAACGCTGCAGCCGTCCGCCTACGGACGATGCCTCCGACAACACCCCTAGAGGACACCGATATGGCCGTTCCCCGAAGAAAACATCGCCCTCGCGGCGTGGCATGCGCCGCTCGGCGGACGCGCTGAAGAAGCCGACCTATGTCGAGGACAAGGATTCCGGCGAATTGCGCCGTCCGCACCACCTCGACCTCAAGACCGGCATGTACAAGGGCCGTCAGCGTTCCGCAAGCCCAGAAGAATCCTGAAGGGAAACCTGAAGGCGAAAGCAGGGGGCGGGCGAACGGCCTGCCCGAATTCAGCCAACGAGTTAACGGTACATTTCATAAGACGCCTGACGGAAACCATCCAGGCTCGCAATCCTGTAATCGATTCGCGATCGGAACAAGGGTCCAATAACTTCTCGCGCATAGGGTGAGATTCGTGCTGAACGACGTGAATAAGTGGCGGTCGTGCGTGCTAAGCTCCGTTTGTCATCTCGGGCAGCCGCGGGTTCATCATTGACTCGCCTTCCATAGCAGAATGTGATGCGCCAGGCGTCTTTCGGATCATTCCCGTCAGCTCGGAAGAGATCAACGTCATCAGGCGCACATCGCTCGGATAGAATTTGCGATGGGTCGTGGTGCACAGGCACCGCAGGTTACATGCCAGCAGCCGACTCGATTCGAAATGCAAAGGGCCGTGACGAGCATCTCGTGCGGTGGAGCTTCCACTCAGCGACCGCATGGATGGCCTGGAATAGCTGACGGAGCGTCGCCTTTCTGAGAGCATCGCTCGCCAGTGAAATGAAACCAGCCGGAGCCTATTCTGGTGGTAACGGCGTGTCTTAGTACGCAGCATGCCTCCTCCTTTCGACGGGTGCGGTTGAATGCGAGATAACCACTTCGACGTTACCCGTGATCAATGTCGGCCTAACACCGACATCGGGTGGACGTGATGTGTCAACACTTTTCAGACTACAATTATCTCATGTTAGTTTTTAGTGCCTATTCATAGGCCAGTGGCGCCAGGTAGCCATTCGCAGATGGCAGCGCTGGCGGTTATAGAATACCTCAGTGTATTCAACACCGCCGTCTGGGCCTGCTCATTGCGGCATGTCAAAGTCCTGCACCAAAACGCCCTGGGCAGGACTGCAGAACGTCAGACCTGGGCTTGGGGACCAGCTCATTGGTGCGGTTGAGACATGCGTGCTACGGTGATCACTCCCCTCGTCATAGATCACCCCATAGGTCGGGTGCCGATGCGCCACACTCCCATCATCGCTCTGACAGTGGTGGACAGCCGAAGGGATCTCGCCCGTGCTCTGCTCGTACGCGCTGCCGGTAGGTCAGCCGGGCGATGATCTTGACGGCGCCCTTGACCACCCCTCCACCTTGGCCAGGGCTGCCTGCGATCACGCGCCTTCACCTTGGCAAACGTCTTGGCGGCCTGCACCCCGTAATACCGGATGCGCTTGAACCCTTTGGGCAGCGTGTGTTGCACTTATGTGGCGAGAGTCAACTATGTGGCGAGGATGACACAAATGACGGTTTTACCGTAGCCTTGACGTAGATTTGGCCACAATAGTTGGAGGCCATGAGACACTTGGTTTGCTTCAATTTTCTACCAAAGGCGCATATCAGCGCTCCAGGGCCACGATCTCATGGTTTTTGTGGCCTCACTGTAGCCCAGGCCGCGCTCAACTATGTGGCGAGATCTTGCCTCAAAAGTGAGGTGCAACAGTCATTTATACCCCTCTCGCCACATGCCAGCTGGCTTCGCCACATAGATGCAGCTATGTGGCTAGCCACCACAGTTGCACCATCCGGCCAATAAACGTGTTGACCGGGACGGTTTCGTACTCCATCCGGTCGGTGCGGTGGGAGCGGTAATGGTAGGTGACCCGCTGCGCCATCGTAGCGATCGATGCGCCGGACGGCGATCGGTGGGCTGACCACGTACTTCGCCACGTAGCGCGCCACACTCTGCGACTGCGCGGGGACGTGCCCCTTTTGCACGTTGGTCACCAAGCCGTCGGGATACTTGCTGAAACACGTATCCACCAACTGGTTGATGGCCTCCGTCTTCAGCGTCTGGCGGAGCATGCGTCAGCAGATGCCACTGCCACTTGCGCCGGAGCAGCTGCGTAGGGCAAATACTGGCAGATGCTCCCAGCGCGCGCCCTGGGCCATCATAGCCCCCACTGGTGGCGAGCAGATGCAGATGGGGATGGTACTGCCCATTGCGCCCATGCGTGTGGAGGACCGTGATGTAGCCCCCTGTGAGCGCCTTCCCTTGACGGTGCTATAGAAATCATCCAGGCATTGCGCCCCACAGCGCATGAACGCGCTCAACACGACCGCGGCGTGCTGGTAGAAGGTGGTGCGGAACATCGCCGGCACCGTCAGGATGATGTGCCGATAGATGACGCCCTCATGGAGGACTTTACTGACCTGGTCTGACCCAGTTGTCTGCATAGACTTTGGCGCACCGCAAGCACAAGCGACGATTTGCAACTCATGGCCACCAGGTGCTTGCCCTGGCCACAGTGCAGGCAGCGGTATTCGATGTATCCGATCTGCTCCGGATTGCCACACGCCAGCATCTTCGCCACCAGGCCATCGTAGTACGCCGTCTGATAGCGCGGATGGGCACGTTGAAACGTGTCCCAGTGATCGGCAAAGATCTGCTGAAAGACACTCCAGTCCCGCGAGGGTGCTGCCAGCATCCACGTCCACCGAGTGAGGGTCTTGGGATTGTTGCGGTGCCGTGGTTGTACCACGTCTCCTCCGCGCTGTCCATTCCTCCTCAGCGGTCACAGGGCATCCTCCTCCACAGGTGCGGTAACTGCTTACAGATCAATCACAAAAAATGCAAATTTCCTATGCTATGGACATATCTCTACGAAAACCGCAGTGCCTTGCTGTTGGAGAGCGACGAACCGTCACTGCCCTCGCCACTGTCGTCGAGCCCACTTCTCGACCAGCCTGCGCCGCCTGGTAGCCGCCACGCACGGCGCCAGCGCCCCTGGGACGACTCTCAGCCGTCGCGCCGGGCGCAGCGGGGCGTTGGCAGGCTCTGGCCATCGCGCGGCGTGCCTGGGGCTGGCCGTCTCGGCGCCGTTGGCACGGTATGCGGCGCAGCGAGGAGTTGTCCAGTGGTCATGGCGCGTAGCATATAGGCAGGCGCTGCCCCGTGTCAAACACCACATGGCACGCTCAGAGCGCCTGCACGCCCCATGCGCCCCTCTGTTCAAGGTATACTCTCTATGCTCTGCCTGTGGCATGGGCTGCGTGTGGGGCAGCGCAGGACAGGGGATCTTACAGAGGCGTAAACAGGACGCCTACAGCCCAGCGGCATAGCTGGCTGCACGGCGCAGCATCCCGCCCAGTCCTATGGACAGGTCGGCTAGAGACTCCCACGCTTTGAGGAGCCTGGCTCGCTGAGGAAGGAGCCTCCATGGCCACGCAAAAGCCCCACACAACCACCGAAGCGTTACAGAAGCTCGCTTCTGCCGAGTACAAACGGGCGCACGCCAAGGTATTGTCGCGCCTCAATGACCCGATCGGCGCCCCATTCGCGAGCGGGCGGATGCCAGCAGTTGGAGGAGACGGCCCAGGCGGCCCTCGCCACGCCGCAGCCACTCCCAGTGGTACGCGGGGGCGGGGAAGCCATCCTCACTCGGTATCCGGACCAGGCCGACGACCGAGGTAGCGGACTGGTTTGTGGATACGCTGCAACACCGGATCTAGTCAAGGCGACGGCCTCGCTGGAGCGGTTGCGGCTGCTGTATGGATGTGGGCTGTGTCAGGAGCTGGCGCAAGATGTGGCAGAGACCATCCAGCCCCGCAATAGCCTCGAACGTCTGCTCGCTGGCCAACTGGCCAGTACCCGCGGCGCGAGTCTTGAAGCTCCTCACATTGGGCCTGGACTATGCGGCCCGTACCACCCAGTGGAAGCAAGCGACGCCGTCGAGAAGCCTGTCGCCTAGTCGAGATGCGAGCGCACGGTTCATGAATGTGTTCCAAGAAGGGCTGCAGACGCTGGCCAAGCTGCGCACTGGTGGCAAGCAAACTGTGGTCCGTCCAGCATGTGTACGTTAGTGAAGGCGGTCAAGCGGTGGTTGCTGGCGACATGACCACGGGGAGCCTAGCGCGCTGTGGGGGAGTGTGTGAAAATGGAGGAACCATCCTATGTCGCCGAACCATCCACACTGTCTGGAAAGCCCCGCGTTGTGGGCGCACACGCGGCAGGGACGCCGTGCCAAGGCCCTGCATGCCGAGGCAAACGGCGCTGTCGGATGCACGGAGGAACTAACTCTGGAGGCCCCAGAGGCAACCAGCACGCCCTGAAGCATGGCCGCTACACGGCGCGCGCCATCGCCGAACGCTGTGAGGCCCGGCAGGCTTTACAGGCGCTGCGGCAACTGCTGGCCCAGCTGAAGGACGACGCTGAGCATTTCAAAAAGGCTGAGCATGGTGTACCACTACCAGCGGCGTGCATGTGCTGAAGGCCTGCGGGCTCTACGGCATAGTCACCCCGCTTGGTCCTACGGAGGTGGAAGACGCGGTACTTGCCGAGCAAGAACGCGCAGAGGGAGCGGCGGCGTGCGGCGCTCTTCCGGCATCAGCTTCTAAAGGATTGCTCTGGAAAAGCGCCGCACTGGCACGCGCTATGGCCCGTATGGAGCCACTACGTTTATGCAAGCGGCTGGCCCTGGCGGCGATACTCCCTCTGCGGAGTGGCAGGCCTCATTGCCTCCCAGCGTCTATGCTGGCTACGCTGTTGTCGCAGATCAGACAACCGCGGCGATTACCGCCGGCAGCGAGCACAGCAGCGCAATTGCAGGCTCTGCGGCGAGGCAGAACGGATGCCCTGACCGCCCAGGCCTGGGGGCACGTCAGGCTTGAGCGTGAGCTGGTGGAACTGAAAGCTCGTCATGGACTTCAGCACGAGGAGCCCTCATCGCTGGCCGCCAGGTGCGGACGTTAGAACGCGCCATCGGGTGTTGCATGCGAACCTGGCGCAGCCCGGCAATACCTCGCAACCACCGTGTTTTCCAGAACCGTAGCGCAATGCATGGCGGAAACTATCGACAACGTTTTCAGTTGCTGTGCTACACGTATCTGTCGCTCTGCTCCTCGCCCTCCTCAGTGTTGGAGTCCGTCTAGGGCATGCGGCTGAGACCTTCTCCCCAGCCCGCGTGGCCGTGTACTTCTCTCCCGGTGGCGGCGCGACAGAACGCAGTAGTACGTGAGGTGAACGCTGCCACGCAGCAGATCCTGGTGCAAGCGTACTGGCTTCACATCGGCGCCGATTGCCCAGGCGCTGGTCGACGCCCACAAGCGCGGCGTGACAATCCTCGCTGTGCTCGACAAGTCAATGAGACGGAGAAGTACAGCGCGGCCACGTTTCTGGTGCAACGCGGGTATCAGACGCTGCATCGACGACCAGCACGCCATCGCCCACAGCAAAGTGATGGTGATCGACAGCGCTCTCGATCATCACCGGCTCCTTCAATTTCACCAAGGCGGCCGAAGAGAAGAACGCCGAGAACCTGCTGGTGATCAAAAGACGCGCCCGAGCTGGTCAAGGCGTACGAGGCCAACATCCAGGCGCATGCTGGCCCACTCGCCCGTATGGCGAGCAGGCGTCTGTCTCGTCTGCTGGGACAGTGCAAACCCGCGCATGCAGGAAGGAATGGGGAAGTGCACGGCAATAAGCACAAAGCAAGATCCACATCACCTGCCTATCTGCCCAGAATGCGCGGGCACTTGAACCGGCTTCCCTGGCCGCACCTTCCCACCGAAGCTGAGGCGCAACGCGGGCTATCGCAAGGCAAAAAATTGTCCGTGAGGGTCAAGTTTGCGTGTGAAATCGCCCACCCTGTCCCGGCCAGCACAGAGCAATCCTCTGCTCTATATCCTCCAGCGCTCATAGGCTTGTCCCGCATCATAGCCCAGCGGCTGCGAGACCGCCTCCAGGCGCGCTGCCCTCAGGCCACCGGCGGCCCGGTGGAGAGATAGTGTAGGAGCTGCTGTAAGGGCATAGCCCTGCATTCCCATCAGGATTATATAAAAGATTTGCTCTGCCTTTCCTCATAATGCTATAAGCACACCTATCTTATGCCTCGTGCTGTGATGCGATGCAGATTATTGGTAATCTGTGAGGCGACACGCCTGAAGGAAGGGAGTACAATTTTTTATCCTTCCTGGAGTTAGCTCACGCTGCATCAAAATATCACGCATGCTCCCCGCCAGTTATGCTGGCGGCCACCTCTGAGACAATAAAGTGTCTGACCATGTCTGTTTTCGGGCGTCGGTCACCGCGTCAGCCATTTTGGCCACGCTCAGCGCCTGACGGCGGAACATTTCGCATCTTTACTCTACGCGCATGGTGGCTAAAGATTCCAACAGAGTGCACACGTTTGCCACAGATGGCGAGGATGCATGATGTGAGAGGTTCGTCCTGGGGCACGCGTAGTCATGACAGGACCGCGGAGAGCCACATGGCGAGTGCAGGCGCGGCGATGACCACGTAGGCACATTGGCCACTCCACGGCATAACCAGTGGAGAGCAATACGTAAT
>ERZ1370068.7241-contig-6170_pt1 | contig 76915 bp, 110 predicted proteins | sample MGYA00561227_ERZ1370068 | MGnify/ENA primary metagenome ERZ1370068 (study PRJEB38410, sample SAMEA6850437) | metagenome | study: Metagenomic assessment of the ecological functions of the soil: analysis of the soil microbiota associated with the... | reverse complement strand
AGTTACGTATTGTCAGCGGAATTTCGCCCCGCGGGCTGATTGTGTGGACGAATTGGCATCGGTTAGCCAGAGTCGCGCCACAACTCGCGAGTGAAAGCACTGGATCGGTCGCCTGTGCTTGTTTAGCTTGAAAGGCGGCCGAAAGCCGGTGACACTCTGGCCGCCGTGCCGATAGCACACGCCGCCATGTGCCCGGCTGGCGCTGTCGGAGCCGCGTGCCTGACTCGCAAAGTCGAGTCCCAGCATCTCGTCGGGGCCTCAATTGTGCGATGCCCACACTGCCGTCAATCGCAACGCGCCGCGAGCTGCATGAACTGTTTCTTCGAGCTTTTTCGGACTCGCCTGCCAACGGCAAACGCATCGCAACGTGGTCTGACTGAAAAGAACTGCAAACGAATCGCCACTGAAGCGGCGACCAGGTCGCGCGACCTCGAACGAGCTGTTTGATCAACCCGGCGGTTGACGGAGGATCACGTCGCCGCCTTGCGGCCATAATGGTGTTCACCCGGGAAAAAGCGTCGATATCGATCAGCATCGGGTCAGCAAATCGGCGCTCGATTGGATTTCGCCGCTCGATCATCCGCTGAATCTCGGTTTCGAGGGCCCGACGGTTAGGCAACGACGTCAGCACGTCGGTGTGCGAGAATGGCTTGCATTTGCACGTGAATCGGCCCGTAGTCTCGATGCGTTTTTCGGTAGTCGCAATGAGCGCTGAACGTCTTCGGGTTGCGTCGAGGATTTGCGTAACGGCGGTCGCCAGCCGACTTCAGGCGTGATGGACTCAACCGCTTTCAACCTCACCCGTAATCTGCTCCAGTCGTTGGCCGTGCCCCTTCACTTCGCCAGCCAGCGGCGGCGAGAACTTCCAGCGACGACAGCACTTGCCGATAGACGTGCTTTGTTGATCAAGGCGCGGCAAACGCGAACATCAGCCCGCCCGTGTTCGATAAGCAATCGCGGATTTCTCTCCGTTTATCGTTGATGGAATCGCGTAAGTCGTCGATCTGATGCTGGACGAGCCCGGTTGAAGCAATGATCGACTCCGGCGCGTTGCCGATGATCGTGACGGCTCCGTGGAGCTCGGGATTCGTTCAGCTCGGACTGAATTTCAATACGGATGCACTCCTGTATGCTGCTCGATGCAAGTGCGAAGTGTTTCGGCCGCAGCATGCAGGCTTTGTAGCACGTCGGCTGCGATCCGCTTGCGATTAACGGTGGCCGACTCGCCTTGCGGACACCGGGTTGCCCCGAAGCCACTAGCCGGCTGCTCCGCCGAGAAACGCGGCGACTACGGACAACCCGAATTGAACTAATGCAATTGACGACATCCGATGCCAACCCAGAAAAAGCACGCGACGAAACCGCGAAAGCATTTGAAAAATCCTGCCCCCGCGACCAAAAGATATGCCGCACTTGAACTATAGCTACTTCGATGCCATGTCTGTGTTTCCAGGCCCTTTACCGCGCTGCCGAAAAAGAACGTGTGAGAGGCGGTACTCATAAGAGACGCCACTGTGCTCGTAACTGCCCCTTAGCTGCCAACTTCGTTTTCTCGAGCAACCGACGGGATTTCGGAAAGCTCGCCGCGGGCTTCCCGCTGATCGGCCGGCTGAGGTCAAGTTCTTGACCTGGCGGGCGATGATGTCTGCAACGCAGCGCGGGCGAACCATTTCTTGTCGGCCGGCATCACGTACCATGCCCATTCACTGCTCTCGTGGAGTTAAGCATGTCTCTTTGTGGCCTCCTGGTATTGATCCCAATGGGCCTGCTCGGCCACATCGCCGGGCGAGAATTTCCAGTGCTTTTCCGGCTCGTCGATGTCGCTCTAAGAAACCGTTGATGCGTTGCTCGTCCCTTGCGAGACATTCAGAAGAATTCTTGACGATCGCCGCGCCGTTGCTGGCGAGTCGGTGCTTTCTCGAACGCTGCTGATGTCGTCGCAGCGCGTGCTCCCAGAATATCCCGGCTCTGCGGCCCCGTCCCGGCTGACTGCGGAATCTTCGCTGCCCGGCGACCAGGGCTTGGGGTGCACGTTCGACCACCAGCACCTCCTCGTAGTACGAGCGGTTGAAGATCGCCGATTGCGGGCCCCCGCTCGTGGCAAGCGCCTTCATGCGCCGCCACAGGAAGCTGTGGTCCAGCCTCTCTTCGGTCGCACGCCGCCTTGCAGCGAATGGACCCCGGTGCACCCCCTGCGGGTTGACGCCCGACATCACGTGCTTGATCGTGCCGTCTCTGCCCGCCGCGTCGAGTGCCTGCAGAATTATGATCAGCTGCATACTCCTTGCTAGCCCACAGCAAAGCCTTGAGCTGCCGTCGGGCCTGAGACGTCCTCCAGCAGCAAGCTGTTGGCCGCCGCCTTATCCGGAAAGTCGCCAGAATAATCGGTGTGGTAATCTTTCAGCCGGATCTTCTTCCCGGGGGAGCAAGAAGGGTCGGTGGTCGATGATGGTTGTTCGCTCATGGGGATCTCCCTGCGCTATTCTAGTGTCGCCGAAGAATTTCACAAAACTGCCGGCGCGTGGCATTGAACGTCGATCAGTGGACCGACGCGGGCTAAAGCGTCGCCAGGTGATTCCTTAACTACGGAGCCACGACGCATCCGGCCCATTGCTGCGGCGTCGAGCCCTTCCCCAAATCATCGGGGAATGGAAGGCAAGCGATCGATCGCACGAAGCAGCGGTTTGTGAACCTCGTTAGCAGATCCAATTGACTGCTCGGAGCGATTGGCGAGTATCAGATTTAGCCGCATCTTCGATCGCCAAGCGATGACTCGCTGATGCCCGAGCGAACGGCGACCGCGCGCCAAATGGCTGCGACGCGCTTCAAACGCTGGCCGCTGCAAGTGACGGCCGTCGCGTCGCTCGTTACGACTGCCAACGCCTCAGAAACTTGCTGCTCGGGGCCCGGGTCACTCGGCACGCCAGCAGTTCGAGCGGCCCGAATAAAACTTCCGCCACCATAGTCGGCGGGCATCGACTGTGCTGTCGCCGGTGCCGTCGGCCATTGTCCCGGCGTCGACACTGTTGCCAAATGTTTCCGTCCAGGTGGATGGTGGTAGTCTCTTCCCCAATTTGATTGCCGTCGTAGTCGCCCGGCACTGAAATCACGGCACCGTCCGTTCCAGGCGAGCCGCCATCCGAGCTGCTTGCCTGCCAGTTTGTAGGGTCGGCGGGGTCAGCCAGCGGGTTGATGATTTCAAGCGACGCCCAAGCCATCGGGGATGGGCCATTGCGCACGTCGTCGTAAGTGAAGTCTTGCAACACGTGACTGAATGCATCCAGCAGCATGGACTGGGCTCGCCGCTATTGCTAAGATTTGCGGGGTCGCGTAACTGTTCGGGGCCGCCAAATTGATTCCGTTTCCGTACACGGACTGGAAAACAGAAGGAGTCCGAGTAATAACGATTCGCCCCCGGCTTCCAGCTCCAATCCACCGCTAAAGGTAGGGCGCGGAGGCGAACACCGTGATCTGAACGCCTTCCAGGGCTGACAGTGGTGCTGCCAGTGTTTACGAGCTCGATAAATTCGAGGTCGTCCGCATCGGTGACACCCGGAATGGTCTTGCCGGATGGCAGTGCAGCTCGGAGATATGCACCGGAATCAAACCGGGCAAAGTGAAGGTGGCATCGATGATCGGGATTCCAGGTTGAGCCAGCGTCTTTACGCGAGCCCTGACCTGTTTCGAGATACTGATATCGACCGATATTGACCGGTGGAGCGCAGTGCGGCTGATCGCGCCCCCGCCGGAGCCGAGGATCGCTGCCGTCGGTAGTGTAATAGATTTCGCTGCACCGCGCACCTGCCGGCTTATTGATCGTTACATCGTAACCCGCCGCCAGTTCCGCCATAGTTGTTGAACACGGGGCGCCCTGAGCGAGATTAGCCAGATCGGCTGCTGAAGCTGGTCAACGTCGTATCTTCGTTCGATCTTGAAGAAGCTCGTATCGCCAAGCGTCCGTCCCACAAAACGCTGTTGACGTTCGCAAGCCAGTCATCGCGGTCGTACGAGGTGCACGGTTGTCGCCCCAGCGAGCCGATTCACCGACGATGGCCCTATCGACTTCGTTGTTAATTCGCGCTTGAATACTTCTTGCCCGCGGCGAGCGGCGGTGAGCTGGCCATTACGCATCACGCTGAACTCCGTCGTTGAACTTGGTTTTGTACTCCGGGCTGGCCATCAACCGTTGATGGATTTCGATCGGACCGTCGACGAAGCGTCGTTTGCCTTCGTCGCAATCGTAGGTCAAAGAATCGCCGATCGCCACTAGGCGCGCGCGGAACGCGTGCTCGCTGTCCCAGGAGTGGAAATGCCACTGGCCGCCGAGGGCTGTTAGCGAGAGGCGTACCAGCGGCTGCAGCCCCAATCATGGTTGCCGCCGTAGTAGTTGACGATCATCATGTAGGTGATGAAGTCGTCAACATCCAGAGCCGCCTTCGACTTCCCCTGATATTGGGCCAGCACCGTCACATTTTGCCGCACTTCGGAAGAGCAGCGTTGTAATTATTGGCCGCCTGCAACCCGCCGTCGACCCATTGATAATGGCTGGCTGTATCTGGGCTGTGCTTAACGATGTCGTAGTCGTCCTTGTCGCCGCCGAAGCCCGCGCCGAACGGCATCGATCGGCTTTTCGTGCAGGTTGTAATAATCCCCAGTAGAGCCTGTTCAAATACAGATGAACGTACCGTGGCTATGCGCCAGCCGCCCGCCAGTTCCCGCAAATCAGAAACAACCTGGTCGTGCAACAACGCGCCAGCGTTCTGCGATGCCGTCTGGATGTATCCACGCATAGTTGTGGGCCGCATCCAGAATCAGCGAATGAAAATCATTCGTGACTGCCTTGATCGAGCAGCGATCACGGAACAAATCGTAATCGAGATCGGTATCGCCGTAGGGGGAATTTGAACTTAATCCCCGAACGACAACTTGTCCGCCTTCCAACGGTCGGTGCTGGAGTGGCCCTGATCTCGATCGCCGCATCGATCTGAACTGCCTGCCGCCGTCGGCGGTGAATAATTCGACGGACGTGGGCGCGCTTCATCGCTCTTTGTCTTTCCAAGACGCGCGCTCGGCAGATGCCGCCGTTCACGCCGTCGCCAAACAAACCCTTCCCAGTCCATCACGACTGAGACGGTCGGAATCGCCTTCAAATCGTCTTCAATCGTCGCCCCATAGGCCAGGTGACGATGTCGGACGCCATCGCCCAAATCGGCTTCTGGTGGGCCCGTTGGAACTGCCCAGTGCGACCAGCCGGTAAAGCCCGTGACACTGGACGCCATTCTGCGTTTTCACATCATCCAGGAAAATATACGTTTGCGTATCGACGACGGAGGAAGTGTAACCCGCTTTGTATGCGATCGCTCGGAGCTTTGTGGTAGTCGTCGTGGATGCTGGATTGGATCGCGTACAGCGTGCCGACCACGCGCTGGGCGTACTGCCATCGTGAGGTAGCGTGAATTGATGCACCGGCAGTCGCGGTCGTAATCGAAACTGGGAAGGCCGCAATAAAGAAACCGCGACTAACGGAAAACTGGGTTGCGTGTCGCTAACGAAGCCGAGCGTCCCCAGGCCGTTGTCGTCGCCCCGGCGTGGGTGCAGCCATAAGTTCCGACTGCGGTTCTGGTCCCTTGCCGCGCGGTTAGTTGCGGTCGATCAAGAAATTCCAAATTTGCGAGGTGTGTCGTGCGCTCAGAATCGCGAGTACGTTCTTCGTGCCGTTGACCAGGCTGCTTCTAAATAGGGCGTGATGTCGTAGACGCTCTGAACGATCACCTTATCGAAGCGACCGGCGCGGGCATCTGTAAATCACGGCTGAGCGTGACGTGTCGACATTGACGCTTTACCTCGCGGCCAATACGAGATACGCGATGAAGCCATCGTCGAACCGCATCTCGCAGCTGGAGACTGGAAAGTTGGTCCTTATCAGTGATTTGCAGTGAACGGAACACGAATGTAGGCCGTGACCTGACCGTTCGGCATTTGGGTCGTCGTGATTCCTGCCCGCCGCGGTCCCCTGCCGTGCCCGATCCGTCGCCGATGTAAGGGTCGAGCTTCGATTGTCGCTGCGATCAAAACCAATTCCGGTGTTTTTGTGAACCAGGCTGAATCGTCGAAGTTAAGCTCGTACCATTCGTTATACGCGACGGTGTTCGCAGAACTCAACGAAATCACTTCGCCGGAGCTTGGTCGCCAATCAGCGTGACATTGGCGGTCGTAATAAGCGCTGCCGCCGATTCCGTACGAGATATTCGCGAATTGCGCCTGAAATGGTGCGTACCATGGGCTATTGTGGTGCCATTCGCCATCACGAGGCCCAAGTACTCACCCTCGTCGGATAGTTTGAAACTTGTGTGCAGTTCTTCGCCAGAGACGCGTGCGATCTTGTCCGACGCGAAATGGTTAGATGCTGACCTGGATTACACCGTAGCCGGGAGTTGCCACTTTGTTAGAGCACCGCATCGTCGGTGAAAAACAGCCCGTGATGTCGACGAATGCCGCATCCGTGTTCCTCAGCTCGATCCAATCTGAGCGTGTCGCTGCCTCGTCGGCCACGCCGTTTTCGTTGTCGGCCAGGAACTCACTGATCACGACACCGGCCATGACCAACCGGGGCTCGAGCCGCCTGATGACAAAGCGCGCGACTCGACGTTGGCGATGTTTCCGCCGTTTAGACATACCGCTTCACCTGAAAATCTGAACTTCGCAGAGCCGAGAAAACGAAAGAAGACGCAACTGAAGCTGGAAAAGGGTAAACTGCCATTCTAACCGGCAGTTCGACGGAATAGCGCGAAATGCCCTTGTTTTAGCCGTACGCATACTACGCCACGTCGTCGACGGCGGGTCCCGGGTGCTTCGCGTACAGCCCCGATCGCGAGGGACTGTCGAATTATTGGCACGCACTTTGGCCCAAAGGCCTCTCGAGCAAGGTCTTTTATGCAGACGAAAATCAAAACCTCGCCACCAATTCTGCCCGCCCGATTAAACTTCACAAAGCGCGAAGAAGCAGCCGAAATCGCCGGGGCTGCGAACTGTACAAACAGGCCACGCAAACCGTCTTCGGCGAAGGCCTGCGGAGGGCCTCAGCGATCCTGCTCGGCGAAATGCCCGCGACCAGGGAGGATCAGCAAGGTCATCCTTCGTCGGCCCCGCAGGCAGATTGCTGAACGAAGCCGCTCGACGATGCTGGCCGCGCGCGGAGCTGGTCGAAGATCTGCACCACGCCGCCTGGCTAGCGACCTCGAACGACCGCCACTCGAGTAACCAAACCACGTTGTGGATCGACACCATGAACGCCAGATACCACCCGTCGAGACCTTTGCACCGGAAGAATTGGCACGCCTGGCCGGACTTCGTTACGTATCTGATGAACAGCACGGCTATACCCGACAAGCGCAACGGCTCAGGCTTCCACTACATGAACGGCGGAGGCACACCCCTAAAAATGCTCAGGAAAATCCAACGATTCGATTCAATCGCAATCCCACCCGCGTGGACCGACGTCTGATTTGCCGTTTCGCCGAGGGACACTTGCAGGCGACGGGTCGCACGACCGCGGCCGCAAACAGTACATTCAACAACAGACCGCTGGCGGACGATTTCGAACTCTGGCCAAATTCTGGCGGCTGAAACAATGCCCGCAGTTGTTGCTGAAGTTACGCCGTGACGTGGCGTGGCGGGACGGTGCGCGCGTTTTGTCGCGCGAGAGAGTTCTGGCTGGTATGGTGGCGATCCTGACCGCATGTCAACTGAATCGAAACGAAGAATACGTCCGCCAGAATAATTCCTACGGGTTGGCCACGCTTCGCACGCGTATCATGTAACCATCAAAGGACGTCGCAAATCTCCGTTTCCCGCCAAAGGTGGCTCTGCCGCGATGCGGTGATCGATGATCGGCAGTCGGTCCGATTGCTGGTCAAGTTTGAAGCGACTTCCAGGAAGTGCTCGTGTTCCAGTGCACATCAACGGCGACGGCGCGTCACATCGAGCAGACACGCGACCATGGTGAACGACTACCTTACGCCGAACGTGCCAAGCACTCATTCACGGCGAAGGACTTCCGCACTCTGGAAGGCGCTGCCCGCGGTCGCGGCCGGCATTCTCTACATAAACCGCGATATCGAAAAAGCTTTCCGCCCGCAACGTATTGTGAAAGAGGCGATCGCGACCGTCGCCGGAAATACTCGGCAACACGACAAACTCCAAGCTGCAATACTACATCCACTCGGGGTTGCTTGATGACTACCTCGATGGCCATTTCCCGCAGCACTTCAGCAGATACTGCCCGCAGCGGCGCAAATCGCTGAGCCCCGACGAGCAGGTTCTGCCCATTTCTCTGTCGGTGCCGTCAACCTAAACGCCGGCAGCGCCCCACCCGCGTCGGGCGCGAACATAGCGGCATAACGCAATGCCATTAAGACGGCGAGACTCGTCGGCTCAGGCACGGCGGTAGTGCCAGCGCGATACGCGCTTCCGCCGTTCGACCAAAGTGAGCCTGCCATTAATGCCGTGTCCAGATCTTCGATCAATTGATTGGGTTGTTCCATCCGCGAGCAAATTCTCGCCGGCGTCGTCGGTCGTGCTTCGCCAAATGACGTGTCGGCAGCGTCGACGACGAAATCGCGGTTATAGTCGCCAAAATCGTAGCCCGTGATACTCACGCCAGCTTCAAGATTGATTCGCTACGAACCGTGGTCGTGTTCCAAATAAAGCGTACGCGACCGCTTCTCGAGAGCGAGATGCTGGTAAATTGGCGTGCGAAGCCGAGTTGTTGATCTCCAAAAGATGCTGGCCGGACGACCGGACTCGGCATCCGCAAAGCGTCGTCCATCAACGTCGCCGGCAAACCGCGTCTCGCCGCTTCCGGCTCGGTCCTCGAGCGGAATCGAATCAGTGATTCACGCGGTAATGTTACCGAACAGGGGCACACCACAGTCCCTGTCACTTGGTATCCCCAGTCGTACACCCAGGCCATCTTGCCCAAATCGACGCCGTCGGCGAAACCCAGGACTCAGTGACGTATCGGTGCGGTTTACTTGCTCAATAATGGTCCAATGGCCGGGGTTCACCGCTTGAGCGGCGAGCGCGCGCCATAGTGGCGCAGGGACGATTCTTGGGGCTAGTTTGATCATTAGTACCGAGCCCGAAGTTTTAGCAGATGCGCTTCTCGCTCCTTCGATATTCCTCGGGAATCCTTATCGGTCCGCATTCAAGTCCGAATAGCTCGGAAAGCTTCGCTGCGCTGATTTGGCACCCCGCTTGCTAGCAAAGTGACAGCTGGCCGCCTTGGCAGGAAAGAACAAGTGTTTTTTAGTCAAAATGCGCCCGCGACACTTCGTTCCTGAAATACTGGGGCCGACCGCTGTACGAGCGGCGGGGCGCAGGCGGCGGACGAGATTTGTCCGTGAAGCTCTCCAAATTGATCGGAGCCGCACCGTGTCCCGCCCCATTTGAAAGGTCACGTCTCTTTCGGCCCTTCGTGAATGTGCCGGTCGTGCTCTTTTTCCGCCGAACGGCGAGCTGGCGACTTAAGCTGCGCCGATCGATAGCCGTAACGCAGCCCGGATTCGCTACGAACGCGTCAACGAAGAAACGGGCGAGGAGGTGCCGTGGGACAAGATCGTGAAGGATACGAGTACGACGATTTTGCAACTATAAGCCAGTTCAGCGAGGAGGGGATCGCGGGTGCGTCGCCCGAAATGACGCGTACGATCGAGATCGAACAGTTTATCGATCTGGCCGACATCGATGCGCTACTTTTGACCGTCCTTACATTCTGCACCGCACCAAAGGCGAGAAAGCGCCATGTGCTACCGCAGGAAGCGACGTTTGGTGCTGTGGGCAAGGCGGGAATCGCCCGCGTAGTGATTCCGCGCCCGTCAAACACCGCCGCACTGATTGCCCGGCGAAGGAAGGCGATGGGCTGGTATTGAATTGCTCCGTTACCACTAGGAATTGATCACCAATTGATGAGTTCGGAACTTCCTGTCACGACCTGCGCAAATTTGGGAGCACCAAAAGAAATCGACCTCGCCTCAAAGCTGATCGACGGCATGATGGTCGGTGGGATGCGGGAAAGTTTCATGACGAGTATCGCGACGTGCTGATGAAACTCGTCCAAAAGAAAATCCAATCTGCCAGACGGAAGCAATCGACGTTGAAGAAGTGGAAGGCGAGCCGATTCCCAGCACTCTCAACTTTATGGACGTAAGCCGGAAGAAGAGCGTCGCCCATACCGCAAGGCAAAAGGTAAACCAAAGCCGCACGCAGCACGAAGTGGCAAACCTACTGCGGGGCGCGCTGCCCGAAAAAGAAACGGGCCGGTTAGGCCCCGCCGAGGAAGCTGCGGATGGGGCAGGTGCCTTTCACCGCCACTTGAGCCACGCCGCTGGCGGACTCAGGGCTGCCACGCTGCAAAACAAATTTCTATGAGTCTCAAAGAATACAAACGCAAACGGCGACTCCGGACCGCACGCCCGAGCCATGCTGGTGACGGCGAGTGCAAGGTCGGCTTCGGGCCGGCAACCTGTCGCGTTCAGAAACATGACGGCCGAGCGACCGCACTATGACTCTCCGCCTGGACACGACGGCACGCCGAAGCAGCCGGGCCGTGCCGCGACGGGTCCGCGCCTCGATCCCGAGCGTCGAAACCGCTGGCGGGTCAGGTCGAAGCATCATCCGCTCGACTACGCGACGTTCGGCTGCAGGCGTCATCCCCGCAAGGCGAGTACGGCGGCGGCACGGTCAGCGGTCTGGGACCGCGGTACCTGGGATCCCGGCCGTCAGATCCCGACCAAAGCGGCTTGACAAGGCGCGCTTCGAATTTGGTTCACACTCCACGGCGAAAACTGCACGGAAGCTGGAGCGCTCGTGCAGCATGAGCGGCAAGGCCGGCGACGACGGCAAGAACTGGCTGCTCATCAAGCATCGCGATAACGACGCGGCCCGATGCGAAAACCGACATCGTGATCGCAAGCCTCAAAAGCGTCGCCTCCGGTTCGCAATGGACGAGATCGCTTACGACGCCAGGGATCGCGCAGTGGTCAACCAACCGTAGTACTTCAAAACCAAGGCCCTTGCAAAACCACGCAGAGGAAAAGGCAAAGGGCGCAAGCCGACTCGCGTTGTCAAAAACTGACCTGATCGCCTATCTCGTCTGCTGATTTGGCGAAACTTGCCGCCGCCCGGCGTGCAAGCGCACCCGTCCAAATTTCAGCCACAGCTTGCTACCCTCGCGGCCGGGTGCTGGAGGTGACGCCTGGTTCCATGAACTTCCCTAAACCTCGACGGCTATCGACTGCTTGCAAAATCTTAATAGGGGTCGCGTTCATTACCGCCGTGGCAACGACTGGACGGAGCGATTTACGTCCGTCGCAGGCACTGACGGAATATCCCATCAAAGACGCTATTCTCGACGGTGAAGTCGTGTCGTTGGACACAAACGCGCCTGTCGAATTTCCAGCAGCTCCAGAATTCACTTAAGCGTGGCGATCCGAGCGTCGCCTGTTTTACTACGTATTCGATGCCCCTTACCTGCACGCTGCGACCTCACGCAGACACCACTCGGCCAGAGCCGCAAGGAGGCGGTTCGCGACTAATACTTTCTGTCGATCAACCCGGGGAACGAAAAATGGTTCGCTACAGCGACCATATCCAGGGGCGAGGGGCAACACGTGCTCGATCACGTGCCGCAGTGCGCTTGAAGGCATCATCTCCAAACTGCACAGCACCTACTACCAGCAACGCTGCTGCCGCCAAGCTGGCTGAAGGTTAAGGCCTTAAACAGCAGGAGTTCGTCATTGGCGGCTATTCCCGACCCGAAGGCCGCGCGTCGGCTTCCGGGCGCACCATTGCTCGGCTTAGCTACGACCAGGGTGTTTTCAAACTTGCGTCATAATGGCGGAAATGGCTTCACAAGCGAATCATTACGCGAGCTCACTACCGAGCTGAAATGCGTTCGATTCGCCGCCGTTCGCCAACCCGCCCACAGGCAGTCGCCGTGCCATGGAATCACTTGGGTGAAGCCTGCATCAGCGCAAAGTCGAGTTCATGAAGTGACGTCCGGACGGCCGTTTGCGCTATCCGTCGTTTCAAGGAATCCGCGAAGACGCGCCGCAGCGCAAGAGAGGTCGCGCGCGAAATGCCCAAACCACTGTCCCCAAAAAAGGACAAGACAAAATCTGCCGGCGGCCGGTCGCAGAAACTGGAAACCAAGAGTTCAGTCAAAACGCAACACTCTTTTTAAAGGCAAAGCCGTCCGTAAGCGAAGCCGCCATTGCCGGCGTGCGACTCACTAATCCGACCGCGTTCCCATATCCCGATGCGCTGCTAATGAAATATCAATGATCTTCCGGGCTGCTACTACGAGCTGCGTCGCGGAGTGGATTTTGCCGTACGTTGCCAGGCGGTTGCCGGACGCGCTGGTCCGCCGTCCCGGAGGCCACACCTGGTGAGTGCTTCATCAGCACCTTACCGACGCGATGCCCGATGCCAGGCACGGCGTGATGATCAACGAGAAGGGCGCCGCGAAGAATACGTGATGATCAAGGACGCGTATGGCCTCTGTTTCGCTAGTCCAGATGGGCGCATTTGAGCTTCACCTGTGGCCAGTGCGTCAGGAGCCGTGCTTCGGAGCGGCCCGGATTATCTGGTGTCAATTTGGATCCGGCGAAGGCGTCGGAGTGGAGTCGATTGCAGCGCGAAAGACGCGCGATCGAGCCGGAAAGCCGCCGGCCTGGTGACCCATTCTGCGCACCTCCGGCGGCAGGGCTTCGTCGTTGTCCTGCTCGCGCGCTGCAATACGTGGAGGAATTGAGGCGTTCGCCGATCGGTGGCCGACTCCATGACTCGCGACGATCCCGATCATACATCGCCACGATGAGCAAAGCCAAACGGCCGCGGTAAAGTCTTTGTCGACCACCTGCGCTCCAGCGCGCGCAGCCGGCCGTGGCCTCCTATTCCACGCGCGCTCGCGCCGCGGCTTCCGTCGCGACGCCGCTCGCCTGGGACGAGCTGCGGCACTGAAGGTCCGCTCTGACATGTACAACGATCGCAGAAGTCTGCCCAAGCGACGCGACAAGCTGAAAGCCGATCCCGTGGGCCGATTTCTTTCCAAGACGCGGCAGTCGATCACGACGCGAAGGTTCAGGCCGCCTTCGAGTAGTGGCCGCTGCGGCCCGATCACTTCGCCATCGCGGCCCACAGCAAAATCGCCGACGCCGTCCCGTCCATCGTCGGGTTCGTTCGTCGAATAGTCGTGGATGTCGTCGTGGATACACTGGCCCGCTCATCCTGAAACGCCGCAAGAGGATCGCGGCTCTGTGGATGCTGCACCCCTCTGAGGCTGCCGAAGATCGAGCGTGCCGCCGGCAACAGCTGTCCACCAGTCCGCCCACGAACCACGCCGCTTCAACAGCTGCGATTGCCGAATAGGTGCACGTCGTCGCGTCGGAAAACGCGCCGCCGCGCTGGGTATCGGTGAACATCGAGAATCCCCATGGATTGCGGCCCGAGCAGCCAAATCGCGTTGCTCGTCGACCGCGAATTTGCGATCCGGAAGCTGCCGGTCGCCCGTCATCCGCTCGTAGAATGGCACACTCCGTCGCGAGCCGCCGTCGTGAGATTGTTCGAGCACCAAACGAACAGCGTGCCGAAACGCGATACGGATTCGCTCGCTTCTCGCGCGGCACGCATCGTCTCAAGCTGCTCTGGCGATAGTAGCCAGCCAGCTTCTCCTGCGCCGCGAGTCGTCCGCCAGGCTCATGCAAGCGAAAATGGCCGCGTTCATGAACGGGTAGTACTGCGTTAATGCCCAATTCTTGTCTCGCCGAACCAGACACCTCTTCGGCTGCCGGCCAGCTATGCGTAAAAGCGCACCGCATCCATCGCGAAACTGCGGTGTCGCCAGGCGGCGCGAAATAAACCCGGCCGCACCCCCATTCCATGTCGTCGGTCCACGTCGTTCCTCCCGCGCTACCGATACGGCGCGCTTGTACCCGAGTTCCCCTGCTGCACGCCTACTGCCTTGGCCTAACCCGTCGCCACCTCGCGGCCAGCCTGGCAGGCAGCCTGCTCCGCGTACGGGCTTCAGCCGCGGATCAAAGTCGTTCCAAATCTGATAACCGAGTGCCATCGTTGCCGCGTATCGACCGGCCGCCACGCCTGTCGACCACTTTTACACGTCGCAATCCCTGCGTGGTTTGCCGTCGGCCGGAGTACACACGACGCGATAGCTGCCCGGCCCCCAGCCGTAATCGACCGTTTTTTGTCCGCGCCGAAATCCTTCGTGGTCTCTGGCCACGTCATCGGCAACCCTGGGTGATACAGTTGATCTGCCGCCGGGTGAAGTCGCAACATCCAGTTTGAGCCCTGCGCCGCAGCCAGTCGAGCACATCCGCAATCCCGTTCGGACGTGGCTGACCAGCCGCATTTTACAGAATCAGTGGGAACGAGCCGATGAAAGTCGCAAAAAGGCTTTTTGCGTCCCATCCACTTCCCCTGCCCGGCTTGATCGGCGAGCTGGCATGCCAACAGCATTCGCGGCGGTCGCACTGCTGGCCGTGAGCAGATATTTCCAACTGGTCGCCCGCATCGTGCCAGCCGCCGCGCGCGCCTATTATAGCTTCCCGCCGGCAGGGACTGTCCGCCGTCCGCCCATCGAAAGAATGGCAGACGACATCGCTTCTCACGGGTTGTAACCACACCGTTGCTGACGCATGAACTCCAAAGCGATCTCCGGCAACTCAGCGTATAACAGTTCACGGATGGGGGAACTGTGGCGCGCACCTCGTGGCTGCACCCAGCCGCAAAAAGTATGTACCACCGTTTGCCGCCGAGAAATCAAGCTCCAGCATGCTTTCCTGAATTCGCCCCACTTCTTCGATCGTAAGTCGCGCCAGCCGTCCCTTCGTATAATGACCTTCTACGTCACCAGGCGTCGATGACCTGAAACTTTCTGGTAATGCTTTGCGTCCTGCCGCGACCGCAACCTTGCATCCGCGGGACGATAGCCGAGCTGGTTGATTCGCACAAACATCCTCATCCGCGCACAACTGCCGCCGACAACGCAAGCATCAAATGAAAGCCATGAACTGGCGTCATCAACGCTACCCTAGACTGGCCGCTTTAGCGGCAAGTTTCCGCGCCAGCGCATTCTCACATCATCCAAATCCAACCGGTACAAAATCTGATTGTAATCATAACGCGGCGTCGGTTCGCCGATCCGCGAACGCCGCCGTGTAAGTCTTCAAACAGCAAGATGGGCGAACTGCGCGCAAAACCGCATGAACCGCACAAAAAACGCGGTAGTTCTTAAAAGGAGAGAACTTTACCGCCCGCCCTTACGGCCCGGAAGTGAGTCGCATCGGCATACCAGACGTCGCCCTGGAAGTCGACCAAACGCCCAACGCTGCGTGAACAGGGTCACCCAACGTTTGCGATACGAGCTCCAGTATGCGATTGAACCCGACGAAGGTTTCACTCTTTTCTCCGTCGGGTGCGATGAAATCGGCCTGCGGTGTGAGCGTTTCCCAAGTCGCTGGGTCCTGCCACGCTTCAAACTGGATGGCAAAGCGCAGTGTCGGTAACGGGCTCGCTGACAGCAACGACAAAAAGCCCATCCTCGCCGTCGACAACTACCGAATGACTGGTCGGTACTACGGCGGTGTTGGCGCCCCGTTCGTCTTCCGCCAAACTGTGCGAACGTGATCAAACTGCGAGGTTTCATCGTTCCAGGGCACAGAGGCCAAAACCATATAGGCACTTAGTGGCGGCATTTTCACATAGGTCCCCACAAGTCGACTGCCGCCCGGTCTTATCGGGCAAGCGCCGCATAGCCGCGCACCCATGTGGGCCCGTCGCTTCGCATTCTCGCAACATCAAAGGCGCGGCCGTCCGTTCGAATCGCGGCGGGAAGTAATCAAACGTTAACCGCAACGGCGGGCCCAAACCTTTTGAAGCCGCGCGCGCAATGGCGTTGTCGCGCCCGTCATATGGAAGACACCTTGAAGTGGAAAATGGCAGCCGCCGGTAATGCCCCACGCCCAAAACAGCTTCCCTGATGCGTCTCAAGTTGCACACCGGTCACAGCCCGTACGCCACCAGCCAGTCCTTTTCGACCAAGTTTTTGACTCCGCACAGCTTCGGCTCCAGTCAAACGTCCTAAAGCGACGAGCACCGGTGCGATCGACCTCGACCGTCAGGTTTTCTCCCGCTTTCGGTGTCATCGCACCCGTGAAGCGCCAAAACTTGTTGGCCGGTGGTCAGTACCCGTCCGCGATGACGAACCACGTTTCTCGTCCCATAAGTTCGGGCAGGTCACCAATCATGCCGGCGTTGGTCGGTGATTTAGAAGCCGCACGTTGTGGGTAGTGCGCAATTCCACAAGCGGAACCGGCCATCGCGACTGCGGTCCACTACTTGAACGCGTATGGGCTGGCGATTTTCCGACTAACCCAACGTCCTCAGCCAGCGCACCACGTACCGTGCCGGTGCCGACAAACGCAAGCAGAAGCCAAAACAAAATTTAGCAGCGGAAGTGCATCGATGCCATCTCTCTTCAGGGTCTGAAGGGTGCCGCGATTATATTTTGAAACGGTCACGCCTGCGGAACCCGCCGCCGCCGATTCCTGTCTTCCGAGCCAGATAGAACCGAGGACTTGCGTTCCCCATGTCAATCCTTCTATTCTGATTTGCTGGTCCGAATCATGAAGCAAATCCCACCAGCGATCATCATGACTGTAATTTCCATTGCCGGTGCTGTTCGCGTGAGCGCCCCGACGACGCGTGAAGGTCGCGCCGTATGGTTCGTGGAAGTCGCCGATATCGGGCGCAAATGTCGTACAAGGAGCTGTGATTTGGAGATATTTCGCTCGACGGCGACACTTTGTATTGGATCGAATTGCGTCCGCAAGAACAGGGGCGCTACGTCATTGTGCATGCACGAGCGACGGCAAAATCGAGACGTTTTGTCTCCGCCGTTCAGCGCTCGCACGCTCGTCCATGAATATGGCGGCGCGCGCTGCTCGCATCCAACGCGACCGTCTACTTCACCAACCACTGACCAACGCATTTGATAGTTGAAGCCCGGCGAAACCCGCGCAGCCACTTACGCCTGAACTCTGGTTGCGGTTCGCCGATTTTATTCACGATGTGTCGCCATCGCTTAATCGCGGTTTGCGAAGATCACACTACGAGCGATCACGAGCCGGCCAACCGGATCGCTCCAGTAAGCCCCCGCCGACGGAAAGGTTAAGACACTGCCGAGGGGCGCTGATTTTTATTCCGACCCACATGTCAGCCCTGACGGCAACTACTATCGTGGCTCTCGTGGGATGAATCCTAACATGCCGTGGGACGGCAATGGAGCTGCACGTCGCGCCGATCGGAAGCGACGGTTCGCTGGGCGCGCATGGTTGTTTATATGAAGAGGAATCGATCTTCCAACCGGGGCGCTGGTCGCCGAATGGGACGTTGTTGTAATTTCTGTTTCGACCGCACTGACTGGTGGAATTTGTATGCGGACCGCGATGAAAACGTGCCCGTCCTGCCGATGGAGGCTGGAGTTTGGCGTGCCCTGTGGGTCTTCGTGCCGCACCAATGCATAGCTTTCAGCCGGACGGCAAAATCATTGCTCGCTACACGCGAGGCGGGAATTGGTTCGTCGCCCGCATTGATCCACAATCGGGACAATGCGAGACGTTTGACCTTCCGTATTCGAATCTGTCCCGATCCAGCATCAACGTCGTAGGCAAATCGCGTATATATACGATTGCCGGTTCGCCCACTGAGGTCGATTCTTCTTTGATTGAGATCGACCTGCAAACGGGCAAAGCGGCCGTCATTCGCCGCAGCTCACCGATCGAGACCGATCCCAGATACATCGCCGGTGCCAGAAGGATCGAGTTTCCCACTGAGGACGGCAAGACTGCACACGCTTTCTTTATTACCCGCCCGCCAACGCGCCGACTTCTCGACCGGCAGGCGAGTCGCCGCCGTTGTTGGTACCAATTCACGGCGGGTTTGAGACATCGGCCACGGCCGCACAATATCGGCTCGGAACGCAATATTGACATCGCGCGGCTTCGGCGTTTGCGACGTGAACTACGGAGGCAGCACCGGGCAGGCCGCGAATACCGCAATCGGCTACGCTGACGCCCGGGGCGTCGTCGACGTCGCCGACGCCATCAGTGCAGCCTGCTTCCTTGCGGACCGGGAAAGGCCGACCGACACAAACTAGTTATCCGGGTGGTAGCGCGGGAGGCTACACGACGCTCCGCCTGCCTGGCGTTCAGCGTATGTGTTCCACAGAGCAAGTCACTTCGGCATCAGCGATCTGGGCACCTGCTTTGGTGCAAGACACGCACAAGTTTGAGCGCGGTATCCCCGATCGACTGGTCGGACTCTATCCACAAGACGAGGATTTATCGTAGCTGCCTCCCATTTTTCACCTCGATGATCTGACCGTCCGGTGATTTTGTTGCAAGGTCTTGAAGACAAAATCGTCCCGCCGAACCAAAGTGGAACTCATTTGGAGTCGCTCAAGAAGCGGGCGTGCCAGTGGCCTATGTACCCTTCGCCGGCGAACAGCAATGGTTTCCTGCAAAGCGGAAAACATCATTCGTGCCCACGAAGCCGAGTTATATTTCTATTCTCAGATTCTCGGCTTCCGGACCGCAGATAAGTGATCTATGCCGGTGGAGATATTCAATCTTCAGCGGCGGTGGCCGCCATCGCGGTGAAATCGAAAGGAAGCCGTTACTCTTTCACCGATCCAAGCGTCAAACCGGAAACCAGGAATCTACTGAGCATCAGAAAACCACTCACGACGGGTAAGCTGACGAGGATCGACGTGCGGCTGCATACAGCCCCCATTGTGTCGACATACGCTGGCCTGAAAACCAGCCCCAGCGGCAGCGTGAACATATCCTCGTCCTGCATCACCCGCGCCGCCACGGATGTATCTGCTCCACGCGGCCATAAAAACTGGAAGAGCGCCGTGATAACGAGTCCGGCACCGCCAGCGGCAGACCACCCGCCAAAACGCATCGCAGCGGCTACAGCCGTCAATCCGTGCGCGGCCTCCTGGAGCGACGTCGGAATAGTATCGTAAAACCCTTCATCTGCCACACGCAGAACGGCAAGCCGCGGTGGACGTGTAAAAAGATCATCAGTCCCAAATACGAGTTAATTCAGCCCTAATTTTGCGAGCAGGATGTGTGGCAGCGGCAAAAGAAGTATCGTCGCCGGAAACATCTGGTCGAATCGCCAGCATCGTTGCCTTCGCCGACAAACCTGAAATCGGCTGAACGCGTAACCGCCGATCGACGCATTACAACGCCTGTGATCGTGACGCCCAATGCCACGAACAGCGAGTTCGCCAGCCAGCCGCAGAAAAGGCTGCTCAGCGAATAACGCACGATAGTTGTTCAACGACCAGTTTTCGAATGATCGATAGATCCTCGTCGACCGTAGCTGATCGTCGGGCCGCAGAGAAATCGTCAGCACGTTCGTGCCGCCGGATAGATGCCGCGATCGCCACGAACGTAAGCAGCACCGTGGCGCCGCTGTAATCCCGTGATCCATTTCGATTCTCGCGCATAACTTCCAGCCCTTTATCGGGAGGGGACCAGGAGCGTTTAGCGCCCTCTACCCGTAACGCCTCCGTCGCCCGTGTGCAGCTCAAAAATAAACTTGAAAACGCCAGCAACAGGCAAAAATCAACATCGACAAGCGCGCCAAGGTCCATATCGATACAGATTGAACACCGCCTTTATAGACCAGACACCAGGATATGCGTGGCGTCCTGCGGCTCGCCCGTATTGACATTTATAGCCAGATCACGTTCCTCGCTTTGCGCTGGAACGTCCACCAGCCTGAAGCGTCACCGCCGGTAGCAGACAGGTTTGAGCATCGGCAGCGTGATGTGCCAGAACTGCTGCCACCGCGATGCCCGGGATCGATACGAGCCGCCTGCGGCCCGTGCGGAATACCGTGCATTCCGGCCTAGAGCGATGACCATCATGAATGGAAAGCCGAGCCAACGTTCGCCACGATGCATGCCTGAAACGCTCGCGTCACGTCGCCTAGCCAATTCACTGGCGGCGTACATCGCCGTTCAGCAGCCATGCAGCCGGCGGGAACTCGCGCTGACTTGTTCCAGAATCAAATTGACGCGCCGAACTCATAGTCGAACATTCCCGCGCCATGTGATGCCGTGATATACGCCGGCACCGCCCAGGGAATGATGAGCAAAAATGCGGGTACAAGCCGCCCGTCGCGCACCGGCCCATTGAGCGCCAGAGCAAGCATCAGTCCTGCTCATTGCGACGTGGAAACCAACATTAACGACCGTCCACACCAGCGTTTTCAGCAAATACCACTCAGATCATCGTCAGCAGCACTTCATCACTTCAAAGCCGACAACCTGCCAATCCTGAAAATTCGTCAACGACATATTCGATAGCGACAAGCGCGATGCGTTAGACAAACGGAAACACAATCACCAAGTGAAATGGCGATGATCGCTGGCAGCACGAATCAGTATACGCCAAAGGCGTTGAGTGCGCCAGTCGCGGACGACGCAGCAGACTGATGACCAGCCAGACGACGCCGCACAGGATCAAGATCGAGCTAATCGCTTGAATGACTACTACCGATTTGCCGGCAGGAAACATCGTGGCGCCTTGGCGAATTTTTCGAGCCGCTCCTTGCTGCATGGCAGCCGCAGCTGCCCTCGGGCGACATCGACTCCGCCCAACAATGCCGGATAGGGCGGCCGCATCGCGTCCCACACCGCCTGTAACTCGCCCCCTACGGGCATCAGCTGCCCGTTTTCGAGCGCCAACGAGGCCTTCAATGTTGCGTCGGTCTTGAACAGCGGATCACCGGAGCGCCGCGTTTGGCCGGCAGCATTTTTAGGTTATCAACGATCCTTCGCTGCATTCGGTCTGCTCGTCATGTGAATGACGAAGTCCATGGCTTTCTTTGGCCAGCTCGGGCGTGTTGCGATTCAACGAACAGCCTTTCGGGCGCGACCATTGGCTGCATCGGAAGGCCGGTCTCGCTTACGACCGGCAACACGGCAACCGCCGCGTCGATATTTGATTCTTGAGATAGTCGTCCCAACTCCAGTCGCCATTGATGATCGCTTTGCCGCGGCCCGTTTTGAACAGTGCGTCGGCCAGCTCGTAATCGCAATTTGCCGGTATTACGCCGTGCTCGTCACGAAGCCTTGATGAATCTGTACGCTGGCCGCTTGCGGCGTATCGAGCGTGGGAACTGGTCGCGTCTTCGCGTTGTTCTCGCTGGCAGGCGTCGAGTTTTCTGTAAAACTCCAGCCGCCGTAACCGGTCAGAAAGGGAATTGCAAAGAACGGTCGCAAAATTCCACACCAGTCCGTAACGCCGGTTCTGGCCTTTGGGAGCGTCCTCCGGGCAGCGTGTTCTCGACGGCGAGTTTCACCAGTTCGTCGGTGTTCTTCGGCGGCTTTTGATATTGCCGGTTGTAGATCAGTGCTAGATGATTTCGGAAGCGATCACCAATTTGCACCAGTTCCAACTCGGCCTGGGAGGGCGAGGCTCCTGCCGACCCCTTCCACGCGAGCCTCGCGCGGCACAGCAGGAGCACCCTATCCCGCACTGGAAGGTATGTCAGTGCTCCATCGACGAATCCTCGCACCCGCGGGAAACCAATCGCCCATATCGAGCAGCAGTCCCATCGTGTGAAACGTGTCGAGCACGTCCGAAGGGCCGTAGACGAGTGCCGGACCGCCGCCCGCCAATGCCGCGCCTGAAACTGGATCGCAGCTCTTCCGTCTCTTTGTAGAGCGTCCTCACGCGCACGGTTGGATTGGCGGCCTGAACTGCTGATCTCGTCCAGCAAAACTTGCTTTCCGCGGGCCGCGATTGATGCCAGATCGAAATGACTGTACGCGAATCGGCCAATTACAACCCGCAAGGAATGCGAGCAAAGAGAGACTACTCAGAGGCCCGCCCACAGAATCGGCGAGCACATGCTCGACCATCACCCTTCGGCGATATCCGCAGAACAACTCCGGTCGGCGCCGGAACGGTCACAAGTGCCTCGCCATCTTTGTTCGACGCACCTGGTCGAAGTCACCCGAAGCAGTAAAATCTGTGCGACACTTTCGCCCTCCGGAAAGGCAACTGTCCAGCGGTACGCGCATCGCCCTGATTCAGCCTGACGAACAGAGCTTGCTCTTGGTCGTTGCGTCGAAAACTCAGGGAAATCCGCCTGGTCATCCGGCGGCAATGAAATCGATGTCGCCGCGCCGCAGCGCCGTGTATTCCCGCGCCGCAGGTCGATGGCGCACGATAAACAGTCGTAGCGAATCATCGAATGTCACCGTATCTGGCTCGCGTTACCCGCCAGTTGCTCTGCTGGGATCGTACTTCAATCTGACCACCATGGGCATGCGATCACAAGGGTCGTCACGCCCCACATGCCTGCTTCCAGTGCCGTAGTAGATCATCGGTGGTGGCCAACGCACGTCATTTGCAGCAGCACAATCAGTCGCTGAATCCGGCGCTCGCGATCGTTCGGCTTGTAATGTCGTAATCAAGCACGTATCGCAAGGCGACACGTTGTTGTCATAATCGTATCTGTCTGTGCGGTCGTGGCGTCGCTTCCCGGCGTTGACTATCATCGACGCTAATCGATCGGTGTCGTGCGAATCGACAAGGTTCTGCAGTACGTACTGCATCGGCACTGGAGTAAATGTTACGACGTTCATCAAAATCACCGTGCCGCGCCGCTGGGGCCAGCACCTTGTCGATTAAAAACCCCTTCATCGGGTAGGCGAAGCCGTAAATTCATCGTTGCCGAGAATCCGGCTTCCTCCAGGAATTGGCGTCTGTTTTCCCACACTTCCGCCACAGTGTAGCAACCGGGGTTTATCTGCCGTGCCGCATGCCGTCGCGCTAAATCTCGGACGGCACCGTTAGCCACGAAATGAGTGCCGCCAACCATCGACACCGTCCGCCGGATCGCTGCCGTCGTTGTTTGATCCATCCAACGCTTCGTGCCATCGAGAATGGCTGCTTCGGGCCAGGATGGGCAGGTCGTTGCCCTCGCTTCGTTGTTGGCGAACTCGGGCAGCGTATCGACACCCCACCATCCCTTATAGTGAAACCTCGTCCTGCGGCGCGGCAGGGTCGTCAAATCCTGCACGAATACCAGCGTCGCGGTAATGGTGATTCCTTCTGCCGGCGTCGCAAGTCGGCAAAAAAGCAAAAAAGTCTCGACCTGTGCGGATTGAACACGCTGTCGGTGATCACGCTGAATGCCGCGTCGTGCCTCCCGCACGAGTTCCTGAAACAGCTTATCGGCCGCCGTCCAATGCCACGTTTTTTGGGTCGCTGGTTTCATCAGCCATCAGCTAAATCGCCGGCGGGTCCGGCCCAAAGTACGGATCCAGTTGCGGATGAAAAGCGCAAGAGCTGCCGTCGTATTTGTGCAGCGAACGCGTAGAACACCGGGTTCAAATAAATTGTCTCGTGTTGACGCCCAGCTTTGCCAGGTAATCCAGCTTACTGATAATGCCTTGCAATCGCCGCCGTAACGGCGATTAAACACGCCGTGCTCGAAAAGTTCGGGCCGGGTTGAGTCTCCCAGTCAGCCGCGGGCGTACCAGTCGCCGGTCCACGGTGAGATTCGCCAGTTCTGGTACGCCATCGGCAAACTCCAATGACTCGCGAGTGGGATCGCGTTTCAGTATCGCCGTTGAAGAAACGTTCCGGGAAAATCTGGCAAAAGACAGCGTCGACGGCCCAAGCGGGGAACGGTGGTCGCCGACGCGAATCCATCGGCCGCCGCCTGTTTATAAGCAGAGCCGCGAGCTAATCCTGTGCGACATGCCGGCACCGCCGCTTTCCGCTCGACAACGGGCGTCACTGCGATGGCTGGCTCGGCTACGGACGGACCTTCGCACCCAGTAATGGAATCAACAGGCCCGCCGCAGCCCATCGCCTCCAATTCAGTCTGTCCGTTTGTCCCGTCGCGCTACACGTCTTATTCACCGACTCAGTCTCCACGCCTGCGGGCGAGCGCACGACGGGTCCGTGCCCGCTCGTTGCCTCCATTACCACACGACCGTCGTACTAAGCGACTCGTTCTCATGATTAGTCGTACCCATCATCCACAGAGCTCCGAACAGCCGCGGAGCGCAATGGATGCCGGCTCGGCACCGCTGAGCCACCGCCGCCGTCGGCAAAGACGCGCCACCGACTGTTCGGCAAGTCGAGTTCGAAGTTCCAAACTTCGCCTGCCGTAAAGTGACCGTAAACGGGTTATCGCTCGCCGAGTTGCCGAAGTCAATCGACGTTCCAGGATTTGTCGCGTCGACTGGCGGAACTTGAAGAAGTAGCTACCCGCCGTAGCGAAAGTAAAAGTGCCGCGTGCAGGCCATTGCCTTGATCTTCGAGAGCGAACGCTGGATCGTTCGTGCCCGGCCAGCCGTTGAACGAACCGACGATTTCAATCAAAAGCATTGTGATCCTGATAACTGACGCGATTCTGTCAGTCGGCGACTAACCGTCCGCCCACGTCGGGGCATCCAGCACGAAATAGTTCAGATGCGAACTTCACCGTTCAGGTCCGTGCGCGGACCTTACCATCACGCTGCCGGATACGACGTCGAGAAAGTGCTGTTGGCAACTTTGTAGGTGTAGTCGCTGCCTGGGTCAAACCGGCAATAGTTTCTCGTGAACAGAGTATCGCTTTGTTTCTCCATGGGGTGATCGAGCCAAAGCCCCAGCCCGCCGCGTGCATACCATTGCACTGGCTCGGTGCCAAAGCCGAAATTCTCTCGCCCACACGTCGTAGCCGTCTTCACCGCCACCTTTGATTGTGCCAAACGACGTAGTCATCGGTTTCGACGCGTCGTCGCCTGTCAATTCGGCCACGGGAGCGTCCGTATAGGCACGCCACCGTCCGTTCGGGAGGTCGTGAGCCTGGAAGTTCCACAAGTCGCCTTCGACCAAACCCTTAGTTCGCCAAGCTGGCCGCGTTAGCGCAAACCATCGTTGCCGATGCTGACGTCCCAGCTATCCACAGCTTGCGGAATTTATAGGTGTGAAAACCCTTACCCAGTGCCAGTTGGGTCGTGCCAACCCATCGCCTTGGCTCGTTAATTGCAAGCTGCTGCCCGCCATTATCTCGCCAGCCGTTCATCGTACTCAATGACTTCCCAGCCGTACTGGCCCGGATCCTCGTAGCCGACACGCGCTGATTGTTCGCCCATCCATCGTTCCACGACGTTTGATCCCAAAATTAGTTAATCTCGCCGTCGGCGTTCGTCGCAATCTTTGCCGTTGTTGTTGGGAGCGTTAACGGCCCAGTTCGTCGGTTCGCCGGTTGCAATTTTGTACTCAAAGTCGACGCCGTGAAAAAGCCGCCGATGGTCGTCGAGTAGAAGCCGCCACCATTATCGGTTAATTGGTAAGTCGGAGTTTCCGCCCAGGCGTCGAATTCGCCACGGGCAAAGTAAGGCCAGCGCGCCGGTGTCGCTAATAAGCGCCGCAAAATCAAACCGAGTAAACGTTTCATGAGTAACCCTCCAAGATTCAAATGCGTCCTGCTCCTTAGATCACCAAATTGAATTTGAGCTTGCACATCACGCGAGGCTGGCCCGGCCCATCCGTTCGAATTCCGCGCGACGTCGCAACAAATGCCCCTGCCACGCCAACAACCACACACCGCTGCCGGTTCTGGCACGCCTGAACCACCGCCTTCCGGTTGGAACCGCCGTCGGACATAGCCCCTTCCACGTCTTCCACACGGCGAGGTCGTCTCGGTCAACGCCTCTTGCCGGTCGGCGTCGCCGTCGAGGTAGGCGCCGCTTGCTGTCCCAGCATTACTCTGCCAGTGCAATAGTCCTCGCCATCCACGACACCGTTGAGGCCGAAATCACCCGGCTGCTGCGGAACAGCTCGGTCACCATCGTAGCTGTTGCTCAGCGGCGAGCGGCCTGGCCGAAGTCACAAGGCCGGGTCGGCGGTGCGCTGGAGCAGGCGATCCCGAGAGCGACTCCGCGTGCGCCCAGCCGCAGGGCGCTGAGCTTCTCAGGAGGGGGCGGCCGAGCGGCGCGGGCTGACGGTCAAGGCGCGCTGCGCAAGGCGCTCTCGCCGGAGACCTGACGCGATCGTGCTGCAGGCGCTGCCTCAAGCGGCTCGGCGCAGCGCTACGTCCCGGCCGACGCGATGCTCGGCGGACATCGACCGCTGGCTTTCGGCGGCGCAGCCGGTCAAGGCGCATGCGCCCAGCGCGGTCTACCGCTGGGGCAAGTTCGTGCGCACGGCGGGAACCGGCTCGAAGCGGTCGGGCCTGGGCAGCGCGGATTGCGGTGCTGGCGCTGGCGGGGGTGGCCACAGGTGGCAGTGATCCAGGGCCGGCAGGCGCAGCGCGAGTCGGCGCGCGGCAGCGCGCCGCACGCGACTTCATGATGCGACATGTTCAGGCGGGCTGACCGGAGAAGGCACGTGGCACCGCCATCACCGCGGAGAGTTGCTGGCACGGGGCCGGCGCGACGTCGAGACAAGCTGCAGCAACAGCCCGAACTGCAGGCGGAACTGCTGCAAGGCATCGCCTCGATCCAGTCGAACATGGGCGACCACACCAAGGCGGCCGAGAGCCTGAGGCGGTCGAACGGCTGTATCGCGCCGGCTCGGCTTCCGCACCCACGCACTCGTGCTGGCGATCGGGAGCGCGCCTACTAACGCCGGAACGCTTGGCGACATGAACCAGGCTGCGGCGCTGCTGTCCGATAGGCGCAGCAGCTCGCCGGTGACCCTGCCGCGCGACCCGCGCGTGAACGCCCCGGCTGGCGCAGCTGGGCGGCACGGATCGCGGGCGACCGCAGCGACACCGCGCGACGGCCCGGGCGTTGTTCACCGAGGCCGCCGCATGTCCGGAGCTGGCCTTCGGCGCCAACGACATCTGACCTCAGCTGCGCTGCGCGACACGCCAATGCCGCGTCGGATGCCGGCGATCAGGACGCCGCGTTGCGCATCCATACCGGCATCGATCATGGCGCGTGCGTCGGCGAATCCGGCGGTCGAGCCGCGCGACCTCGCGGAGTTTGCTTACGAGCGGGTGCGCGATCTCTACGATGCCGGGCGCATCCGCGACGCCTGCTGCCGCTGACTCGGCATCGACCGGACTGCGCAATCGCCGCGTCGGACCGAACGCCGAGCCGTGCCGGAGGCCGCAGCACACACGTGTCCAGTCGGCCTTGCGCCTGGGTTGGCCGGAGCCGTGTGCGTGCTGCCGGCGCTCGCCTCCTGACCGCGCTGGCAGACGACCGCTTTCGCCAGCCCAGCAGGCGCTGTTTGGCCGCGCTGCTGGGCCGTAGCCGCTGGCAGCGGTGGGTCAGGTCGATCAGGTGCATGTGCATGGTGCTCTCCGCGTGAGGCGATTGCCCGACCCGGGCTGCAGGCGAAGCTGACTGAGCAGTACGCGCGGTACTGCTCGACTGGCTGACGCGTCAATGCGTCTGGGCGACGCGCGAGGCGCGCTCGACTGCGCGGAAGTGCAGCTGCGGCGTGCGCCCGACGACAGTGTTTCGCCGCGCACGTTCGCGTGCGAACGCTGCGGGCATCGCGCTGATGCGGAACTCCGGCCGTCACGACGCAGCGCTCGCGACGCTGCAACGCGCCGTAGCGGCGAACGTGACCGCACTCCCCGGTGCGCTGCACCCAGATGACCCTGTTCTTTCGCTCAACGAATGTGCGCTGGCGCTGACCGGCCGGCGCGCGAGGAAGGTCTGCGCCCGGCGCAGCGTGCCGGAAACCACGCCTGGTGCGCGAGGCCTTCGAGGCCGGACGCGCCGGTCCATGCCGAAGGTCCTTCGCCTGCAAGCCTGGCTTGCCGAAGGCGGCCCGGCTTCGAGCGCGGCGAAGTCGCGACCGTTTCACGCGATCCCGCGCGCGAGCCGGGCATCGGCGCCGACCCGCTGCCTGCTTTCTTCAACTGACTCTCAAGGAGTCTTCCATGGCAACCATCATGCGTCGATGGGCAACCGCAAGCCGAACCCTGCACCTGGGACACCTGGGCGATCTCCGACCGACATCAAGGCCGACGTGCGTGTCGACGGCAATCGTGCTCGACCGTGACGGTCAAGATCGTGCGTGAAGAACGACGGCCCGAAACCGGCCACCGAAAGTTCAGCGGATCCCGCTGCGCCCGACACCTGGCCGGCCGGGTTCGGGCGGAAACCGGCGCGCCGACTTTCGAGACGATGGTGCTGGTCATCGAGGCGATCGGCCCCGGCCAGGAAATCCACGCGGAGGGCGAGTTCAGCGTCGAGGGCCAGCCGAAGGGGCTCTGGGTGGTGTGCTGCTCAGAGCCAGCCGACCTGAGCGCCGCCCGCGCCTGCCGTTCCGGACGATGTCCGGACGGCGGCGAGCAGCGCGCCCGTATCTCCGCGTGAGTGCCTCCGAACGGTTCGAGGCGCGCCAACGGGCCACGGCCCCCGGAGTACACCATGAAGACCTTCCACCATCCGCTGCCGCGCATCGCGGTCGCCGCCGCGCTGGCCACGGCCATCACCCGGCTCGGCGGCCTGCTGTTCGGCCAGCGGTTGTCGAACGCCCGCGCCCGGGAACTGGCGCAGGGCATGTCGAACAGCGTGCAACGTGGCGTTCAAGCCCAGGGCAACCTCTCCTCCTTCGGGGGAGACAGGCCCGGGATGCCAGCACCGCACCGTCCGGCTTGCCCCCTCCTAGCCGCGTATGTCCCGGCGAGAGCAGTGAATCGCCGCGCTCGCCCGGTGACCCCGGGCTCTCCAACCACCTTGAGGAAGCCACCATGAAGACCCAACGACTGTTCTGCGCCACTGCCCTGGCCGTCGCCGCGCTCGCAGCGGGGGCCCAGGAGGCGACGCGCATTCCCGATCCGCCCCTGCCGACGCTGACGCGTGCCGAGGTCAGGCCGAGCTGGCGCGCACGGGCCGCCGCCGGTGAATGCTCGACGAGCAGACCGACTGGCTGACCCAGCTGATGATCGCGCGCAACGACCAGACCGTGACGACGGCTCGGCCGCAGCCGTGCCGAGGTGCACGCCGAGGCGATGGTGCGCCGCGCGCGCGTGCGAAGTTCGCACGCCGGCTCGATCGGCGGTTGATCCACCGTGCCCGCGGGAGCGGCCCCTGTGCCGCTCCTGCGGCGACCCCAGGATCCGATCATGAAGTCCCGGTCCCGTTCCAGCACCGCCACCCCCACCTGCGCGCGCCGCTGGTCCTGATGGTTGACCACGCTGCTGCTGGCCTGCGCCGCCTGCCCGTTCACGCCGGTCGAGTCGGCCACGCTGTCGGACCCGCAGGCCGACGCCCCGCCGCTCTGGCGCGAGGTGTTCGGCGGGCTGGCGCGCCGTGCCGATCGCGGCGATGCCGAATCGGCCCGCCTGGCGCTCGAGATGTTTCGCGTCGCGCCGCGGTCTACGGCGAGCCGCTCGACGCGACGCCGGCCCAGCTGCGTGCCTGGCGTGCCGAGCGCTCGCAGCGGGAGCGCGCCCTGCGACGCCGAAGTCGCCGGCCGCCTGAGGGCCCGTCAGGGCCGGCGCCGGCGCACCGCCTCGCCGAGCTTCGATCACCGCCATCGCGTAGTAGCTCGACCAGTTGTAGCGTGTGATCACGTAGAAGTTCGTCGTGCCCGGCGACGTAGCTCGGCGCGGCGTCGCCGTTCTGCAGCTCGATCAGCGCGAGCTTGCCGTCGACTGCGAGCGCCGCATCGGGCAGCGCCGCGCCGCGCGTTCGATGAACTCGCGCGGCGTGAAGCTCGGCACGATGTCGGGCGCCAGCATCGAGGCGCGCGCTCGCGCGTGCTCGACCGGCGGCGGCGACACCGAAGCAGCGTCGCCAGGCCGCGCTCCCAGGCCGAACTGCGCGAGGTAGTGCGCGACGCTGCCGATCACGTCGGCCGGGCTGTCGGTGCAGGTCGACGTGGCCGTCGCTCGTCGAAGTCGATCGCCGTAGCGCTGTGGATGCTCGACGGCATGAACTGCGGCATGCCGATCGCGCCGGCGTAGCTGCCCTTGAGCGCGAGCGGGTCGAGCGCCTTCGCGCTGGCACAGCACGAACAAGTTCTCGAGCTCGTCGCGGAAGAACGGCGCTGCGGTCGCTGCGGCCCGCTCGGGAAGTCGAAGCCAGCGTCGCGAGCGCGTCGATGCACGCGGAAGCTGCCCAGTCTGCTGGCCGTAGATCGTCTCGACGCCGACGATGCCGACGACGATCGTCCGGCGGCACGCCGTAGCGCTCCTCGGCGAGCGCGCAGCCAGCGTCTCGTTGGTCGCGCCAGAACGCAGACGCCGGCGCGGATGCGCATCGGCTCGACGAAGCGGCTGCGGTAGAGCGCCCAGTTCTTCGCCGTGCCGGCCGGCGGCGGCATGATGAAGCGGGCGACCGCTCGGCAGGATAGCGCGCCTGCGGCGAGCGCGTTGCCGCGCCCAGTCGGGGTCGAGGCCGTGGCGCTCGGCGACGTCGGCGGCGAAGCGCATGCACGTCCTCGCGCTGGCCGTAGTGACGGCGTCGGCGCGTCGACTGCAGCGCGCCTGCGCAGCGCGCGCCCGGTACGCCGCACGCAGCGCGGCGATCGCCAGCACGCGACCGGCGAGCGCGAGGAGAGCTCGGCACGGCGCAGCGGCATGGCGATGATCGGCGGACATCAGAGCGCGATCGCTTCTCGAGGCAGACGGCGCGCCGCTGCGCCGAAGCGCGCGCGTCAGCGACGGATCGGGGCGCGCTGCGCGGCGCGGCGGCCATAGCGCTGCTGCTCGAGCGCGTCGAGCAGCGCGGCGAGCGGCTCGCCGGCGTGTGCCGAAGCGCGCGCGCACGCGCGCGCCAGCGAGCGCGCGGCGGCTCGTGCGACTGCGCGCCGAGCCGAGCGCACGGCGAGCGCGCACGCAGCGTCTCGCGCTGGCGCACCCACGGGTCGATGCGGTGCCGGTCCCACCAGGCCCAGCCGCGCCGGCGAGCGCGAGCGTGCTGCAGCGCGCCGATCGAGCAGCAGCGCGAGGTCTTCCCAGCTCGGCGACGTCGAAGCCGAGGTCCTTCAGCACGTCGAGCTGCTGGCCGCGCGAGTAGTTGAGCACCCACTGGTTCCAGCGGTTGTTGAGCGCCTCCCAGCCGCTGCGCAGCTGCGCCGAGCAGCGCCGGGTTCGACCGCGCCGATCGCGCCGGCGACGAGGCCGGGCGCGGCGCAGGTTGCGGCTGCGCACGATGCGCTCAGGCGCGACCGCCGCGGTCGGGTCGGCGCGCACCCAGCCGACGCCGCGCTGCCAGTACTCGGCCCAGGCGTGCGCCGAGCTCTGGCGCACGACGCGTGTAGCCGTCGACCGGGACGCGGGTCGGCGCCCTGGTAGCCGGTGACCGACGCGCGCCGGCACGCCGAGTCGCGCGCATCACGACGACGAAGGCGGCGGCGAAGTGCTCGCAGAAGCCTTCCCTGCGGTCGAGCCAGAACTCGTCGATCGCGTCGCGGCCGTAGTCGCCGCGGCGCGCAGCGTGTAGGTGTAGCCGCCGCTGCGGATGTGCGTCAGCACCGCCTGCGCCAGCGAGCGCGCGTCGGCGTCGGCGCATGGCGCGGGTCGCGCGCGCAGCGCGGCGGCCCAGGCGAGCGTGCGCGGGTTGCAGCCGGGCGGCAGCTCGCAGGTAGATCGCGCAGGCTCGACCGGTCGGCGCGTCGGCCCGTGGCGGAAGTCGCGGTGTGCGTCGCGTCGTTGAAGCGCAGCCGCTCGGAGCACCGGCCGGTCGGCGACCCACTGCAGGTCGTCGCGCGCGCGACACACGGTAGCCCTCGACGTCGGCGGCGCTCGCCGCGTCGCCTCGAGCAGCGGCAGCGCCGCCAGGCGCTGCGGCTCGAGCGTCATCTCGTAGCGCACCGCGCGCGCCGCCGACGCGCAGGTCGGCGTTCGGCGCCATGCCGCGGCGCGAACGCCGGTGCGGCAGCGGCCGCCACTCGATGCCGTCGAAGCGCGCCAGCACCGGGCCGCGGAAGTACATCGTCCCGGCGGCGGCGGCGTGCCGTCGAAGCGCACGCGCAGCGCGACGCTGTCGTCCTGCGCGATCTCGGCGCACCGAGCCCATGCGCATGCGTGTTCGACAGGCCGGTGCGTCGAGCTGCCGTCCTGCGGCACGCCCCACAGCGGGCCGATGCGCGGGAACAGCACGAACAGCAGCACCATCATCGGCGCGCCGAGCAGCGCCGTGCGCGCCGCCAGCGCGCTCGCCTGGCGCAGGCTCGGCTGGCCGACCGGCATGTGCGCGAGCACCAGCGCGGTCAGCAGCCCCACACCGACACCAGCATCGCCGCCGCGACCGGCAGCGACTGCGAAGTAGAGGAAGTGCGTGAGGATCGATGAAGAAGCCGAGGAAGAAGACGACGAAGGCATCGCGTCGCGCGCGCAGCTCGAGCGTCTTCAGCGCCATCAGCGCGACCGCCATCGTGACGCCGGGCTCCTTGCCGAGCAGGGTGCGGTAGGTCCAGAAGGTCAGGCCGGCGGCGACCAGCAGCACGCGCGACCAGCACCCAGCGGCCCGGCAGCGCGGCCGTTGACGAGCGCGAGCTGGCGCGCCAGAGCAGCACCACCGCGGTCAGCAGCGATGCACCACAGCGGGCAGGTGCGACGACGTGCGGCAGCACGGTCCAGGCGATCACGCCGAGCAGGAACAGCGTGTCGCGCGCCTCGCGCGGCAGGCGCGCCAGCCGGCCAGTGGTCGAGCGGCGGCAGGCGCAGCGCTCCGCATGCCTGCCGGTCAGCGCCAGAGCGCGAGCGCTTCCAGGCAGCGCGCGGCGCTGCGCACGTCGCGCCGCGCCGGGCTCGATCGTCCAGGCCGGGCAGGCGCAGGCCGTAGCTCGGCGCCGGCGCGGTCGGCCGCCAGCGTCCAGGCCGCCAGGCGCGACAGGCGCTCCTCGGGCGGCGAGCGCGCCGCAGGCCGCGCCAGTCGAGCCAGAGCTCGCTGCTGCGCCGAGGCGCTGGTGTCGCGGCTGACCAGCTCGCCGCCGGTCTCGAGCGCCTTCGCGGCCTTCTTCCAGACGACCGAGCTTGAGCGGGTCGCCGCGCCGGTAGGCGCGCACGCCTTCGATCTCGCCGCCGTCGCGCGCTGCGCGCCTGACGTCGGGCCGCCCGGCACCGGCGCGCGCGGCGGGCAGGCGCGGCGCGCCGGCGCTCGGGCGCTCGGATAGACCAGCAGCCGCGCGGCGGGCCGCCAGACCGTCCAGGCGCGGAACAGGCCGAGCGGAAAGCGCGTCTCGGCGCTGACAGCGTCGGGACCTCGTGGCAGCCCGCGTGGCCTGCGGCACGAAGCTGACCTGCGCGCTCGCCTGGCCGCCCGCCGGCACGTCGATCCAGGCGCAGCGTCGACGCCGGCGCCCGTCGAGCACCTTCAGGCCGATGCCGTGAGCGCGCCGCGCCGGGCTCGATCAGCACGACGTCGAGCACCGCCGCCTCGCCGGCGAACACCGGCGCGGCGGGCTTCAGGTGCAGCGTCAGCCCGCGCAGCGTGTTTGTGCGTCACGTGCATCGAGACGACGCCGCTGCCGGCGAGCAGGAAGGTCAGCACGTAGCCGAGGTTGAGCTGGTAGTTGATCGACGCGACGCAGCAGCACGCACCAGCGTCGCGCGCGAACATCAGCCGGCGCGCGTCGGCAGGATGTAGATGTTGCGCTGGGTCAGCAGCGGCGTGTCGCTGCGGCGGCAGGCGCGGCGCTGCCACCAGGCGCGGAAGCGGCGCGCGCACGCGGCCGCGGACTCGGCAGCCGCAGCGCGCGCCGCGGCATCGCTCACGGCAGCGGCAACCGCCTCGACCATCGCCCGCACCTGCTCGACGCGGCCGCGCCCGGCGCCGGCGACCGGCACCAGGCGGTGCGCGATCGGTCTGCGGCAGCACGGCCTGCACGTCGTCAGGCGCGACGTAGTCGCGCTGCGCCGAGCAGCGCGCGCGCCCGGCCGCGCGCAGCACGGCGATGCCGGCGCGCGGCGATCAGGCCTTCGACGAACCAGCGCGCCCGAGCGCGTCGCCGCGATCAGCGCCTGCAGGTAGTCGAGCAGCGCGTCCGAGGCGTGCATCGCCAGCACCGCCTGCTGCGCTGCGATCAGCTCGGCCGGCGTCATCGACCGGCGCGCAGCGCGTGGATCGCCTCGCGCCGGTCGCCGCCGGCGCAGCAGCGCGCGTTCGCTGCGCGCGGTCCGGGATAGCCGAGCGTGATGCACATCAGGAAGCGGTCGAGCTGCGACTCGGGCAGCGGGTAGGTGCCGAGCTGGTCGGTCGGGTTCTGCGTCGCGATGACGAAGAAGGGCTCGCGGCAGCGCGCGCGTCTCGCCCTCGACGCGTGACCTGGTGCTCCTCCATCGCCTCGAGCAGCGCGCTCTGCGTCTTCGGCCCGGCGCGGTTGATCTCGTCGGCCAGCAGCACCTGCGCGAACACCGGGCCGGGGTGGAAGACGAACGCCTCGCCTGCTGCGCTCGTAGACGCTGACGCCGATCAGGTCGGACGGCATCAGGTCGGCGGTGAACTGGACGCGCGAGAAGCGCAGGCCGAGCGAGACCGCCAGCGCGTGCGCGAGCGTGGTCTTGCCGACGCCGGGCACGTCCTCGATCAGCAGGTGGCCGCCGGCGAGCAGGCAGGCGACGCAGTCCTCGATCTGCGCGCGTTTGCCGACGATGATCGTGCTAATCTGGTCGACGAGTTCGGGTCAGTTGGGCGGCGAGAGGTCGGCTCATGCGGCACACGTTAACTCGAAAATCGGCTGCAGCGCCAAAGCTGCGATGACCACGGCGTTCTACAGCCATCCCGACTGCCGCCGCCACGACATGGGCCGCGGCCATCCCGAGTGCCCGCAGCGGCTCGACGCGATCACGACGACCATCTGCTCGCCACCGGGCCTTGACGTCGCGCTCGAGCATGCGCGAGGCGCCGCTGGTCGACGCTGCAGCGACGTCGGCTCGCGCACAGCCGCCGGCTACGTCGCCGAGCTGCAGCGACCTGCTCGGAGCAGGTCGACGCCGACGGGCGAGCCGCGCGCGCTCGACCCCGACACGGTCGCCGGCCCGGCACCTGGGACGGCCGTGCTGCGCGCCGCCGGCGCGGCGGTCGCGGCGACCGACGCGGTGCATCGACGGCGCAGGTCGAGAACGCCTTCTGCGCGGTGCGCCCGCCCGGCCACCACGCGACGCGCGACCAGGCGATGGGCTTCTGCTTCTTCAACAACGTCGCGCATCGCGGCGCGCCACGCGCTCGACGTGCGCGGCCTGCAGCGCGTCGCGATCGTCGACTTCGACGTGCACCACGGCAACGGCACCGAGGACATCATCGCCGGCGACGAGCGCGTGCTGATGGTCGAGCATCTTCCAGCACCCGCTCTACCCGTACAGCGGCGCGGTGCCGAGGGCACCAACATGGTCAACGTGCCGGTGCCGCCGTACACCGCGGGCCCGGAGATCCGCGCGCTGATCGAGGCGAACTGGATGCCGCGCGCTCGAGGCGTTCCAGCCGCGAGATGATCTTCGTCTCCGCCGGCTTCGACGCGCATCGCGACGACGACCTCGGCCAGCTCGGCCTGGTCGAGGCCGACTACGACTGGATCACGCAGCAGCATCAAGGACGTCGCCGACCGGCACGCGCAGGGCCGCATCGTCTCGTGCCTCGGAAGGCGGCTACAACCTCGGCGCGCTGGCGCGCAGCGTGGCCGCACACCTGCGCGTCCTCGCCGAGATAGCGTGGCGCAGAGTGATCCGGCGAGCGTGCCGACTCCGCGGTGAGCTCAACTGGAGCTCGTCACCCGACGGCTCGCGACCTCGGCCTCGGCAGCGCGCTGCGCCGAGGCGCTCGCCGAGTCGCTCGTCGGCCTGCCTGCGTCGCTGCCTGGGGCGTGGTCGCGCCTGATCCGCGGCCGCCAACGTGCGCGCGTCGGCTCGGTGCTGGTTCGGCGACCGCATCTTCGACGGCGTGCTGTTCCCGGTGCTCGCGCTGGCGCTCGCCCTCGGCGGCACGCGTCGCTGCTGGCCGCTGTACGGCGTGCCCGGCGCCGTGTTCCAGCGTCGCGATCCCGGTCCTGCTCTCGCTGGTCGTCATCCGCCTCACGTGTGCGCGTGCTCGCCGCGACCTTTCCCTGGTCGTGCGCTGGGTGCCGCGTCATCGAGCGCAGCGATCTCGTGGCTGGCGTGGATCGCGCGTCGTGCTGTGGGTCATCGGGCGTGCTGCCCGATGGTGCTGGACGCGCTGGACGACGTCCACTGGAAGTTCGGCGACGACGCAGGATGTCGCTGCGCAACGTCCTCGAAGGCACGCTGATCGGCCGGCGTCGTGCTGGTGCATCGCGCTGTGGATGTCGGCGGCGATCGAGAAGCAGCTGCCTCGACGGCGCGACGCGCACGACCTGTCGCTGCGCAAGATCGCCGCCAACGTCGTGCGCGCGCTGCTGCTGTTCGTCGGCCTGCTGCTCGCGTTGTCGGCCGTGGGCATCGACCTCACCGCGCTCATCGGTGCTCGGCGGCGCGATCGGCGTCGGCCTCGGCTTCGGCCTGCAGAAGATCGCCGCCAACTACGTCAGCGGCTTCGTCATCCTCGCCGAGCGGAGCCTGCGCATCGGCGACATGGTGCAAGGTCGACAACTTCGAAGGCCGCATCACCGACATCCGCACGCGCTACACGGTGATCCGCTCGCTCAGCGGCCGCGAGGCGATCGTGCCCAACGAGACTGCTGATCACGCAGCGGGTCGAGAACTCGTCGCTGGCCGACCCGCGCGTGCTGATCGTCCAGCCACCGTGCAGGTGGCCTACGGCACCGACGTGCGCTCGCTGCAGCCGCAAGCTCGAGGCGGCGATGCGGCGCGCGTGCCGCGCGTGCTCGCCGATCCCGGCGCCGGGGTCGCAGCTCGCGGCCTTCGCGCCCGACGGCATGGACCTGACGCTCAGCTTCTGGATCCGCGACCCGGAGAACGGCCAGGGCAACGTGAAGTCCGACGTCAACCTCGCGGTGCTCGACGTGCTGAACGCGCGAGCGGCGTCGGAGATTCCGTTCCCGCAGCGCGTCGTCCACGCCGTCGTCTCGACCGGAAACGGCGCGATCCGCCGGACGGGCGCATCGCCGCGACCGGCGCGCCGGTGCCGGGCTGGAAGCGTCAGCCGCCGCGCGAGGCAGCCGCGCAGGTGCGGTAGAGCGCGCGGATGTCGACTTCGCTCCACTCCTTGAACGACGAGAACGGCATGACCTCGCTGACGCTGCTGCCGTCGGGTCGCTTGCCGGTGCGCAACATCGCCATGAACTGCTCGGCGGTCGTGTAGCGATCAGCGCGCTGCCCGACGCCGGGCGAGAGTTGGCCGCCGGCGGCCACGACGGGCGGCGCTCCCGGGATCTTGCCGCCGCCGAGGCTGCGCGCCGTGACAGCCGACGCAGCCCTGGGCGACGTAGGCGCCGTGCGCCGCGAGTCACGCCTTCGGCCACCGGCTTGGCCGGCGGCCAGGCAGTGGTCGATCTTCTGGCTCGGCGTCGCGGATGACTGGTCGGCGCCGTAGAGCGCCTTCAGCAGCGGCAGGCGAATCTCGGCCTCGGGCCTGCCGGCTCGGCGGCAGCTGCTGCGGATGTAGGCCACGACCGCGGCCGAGGTCGGCGTCGACGAGGCCGGTGTATTCCTCGCTCGGCATGATCATCAGCGCCCGGCCTGCCGGGCTTGACGCCGTGGCGAATGCTGCGCACCCAGTCGGCGGGCGTGTAGGCCGCGGTCGACGCCTGCGGCAGCCTCGTGATGTTGGGCGAACGGCATGTACAGGCCGCCGTCGGCGATGACGACCTGGCCGCCGGCGTCCTTGCGCCGTGGCAGTCGGCGCAGCCGCGCGAGGAGAAGAGATAGCGGCCGCGCTCGACGCTCGACCGCGTCGCGTGGCGAAGGCCACCGGCATGACCGGGACGTCGACCCGGCGTTCGAGCTTTCGCTGGCCCGGAGCCCGACCATGGCGGCGAAGGCGACGCCGGCGCCGATCACGACCACCCCTAGCGCGGCGCCGCCGCGCGTTGATCCACTTGTTCATGCCGCTTCCTCCCGTTGCATTCTCATGGCGGCGACCGGACTGACGTCCGATGCCGATCGCGGCGGCCCGTCACGGCGTGCCGACCTCTATTCTGCGGCCGCGCGGCCGGCCGAGCGGCTTCGCCGGCCCGGGAGCCGGCGCAATGCGGCGTCTTGCCACTCGCCGTTCGACCCATGAACCGCGCCACCGACGATTCGCCGCTCGACGGCGGATGCACGTGCCGAGCCATCCGCTATCGCCTGCAGGGCCGGCCGCTGTTCGTCAACTGCTGCCACTGCACCTGGTGCCAGCGCGAAACCGGCTCGGCGTTCGCGCTCAACGCCCTGATCGAGGCCGATCGCGTCAGCCTGCTCGCGGGCGAGCCCGAGAAGGTCGTGACGCCGTCGGCGAGCGGCGCCGGGCAGACCATCGTCCGTTGCCCGCAGTGCCGGATCGCGCTCTGGAGCAACTATGCCGGCGCCGGCGAGTCGGTGCGATTCGTTCGCGTCGGCTCCTGGACGAGCCGGCGCGGCTGCCGCCCGACATCCACATCTTCACGTCGACCAAGCTGCCGTGGGTGGTGCTGCCCGCGGGCGTGCCGGCGGTGCCGGAGTACTACGACAGCAAGCAGTACTGGCCGGCCGAGAGCCTCGAGCGGCGCAAGGCCTTGCGCGCCCGCGCCGGCCGCTGAGGCCAGGCCGCGCGACGGTCGCGACCGCTGGCGCTACGCCAGGAAGCGAAACGCGACGCGGCCGAGGATCGCCGAAGTCGGCGCGATACGCGCCCGCTCCCGGCAATCGCGGCGCGCCGGTGCACGAGCCGGTGGTGACGATGTCGCCGCGCGATGAGGCCGCGCGCGCGCCTGGCGGCGCGTTGGCGAGCTGCACGACGGTGCCGAACGGATCGCCGTCGAGGATCGCGGCGCGCGCTGCCGCGCGCGATCTCCGGTGCTGGCGCCGGCGTCGGTTCGCGTCAGGACGATCGCGAGCGCGGCGAAGTCGAGCCCGTGCCAGGCGTGGATCCTCGGGCCGGCGACGAAGGCGCCGTTGTTGAAGCCGTCGCTCAGCTCGGCGAGCGCGCCGAGACCGCGCGGCAGGCGCGAGTCGACGATCTCGACCGCGATGCGCATCGCCAGGATCGCCTCGCCGACTTCCTTGCGCGTGTAAGGGCCGGCCCGGTCGCGGCGCGCAGGTCGTGGCCGAGCTCGAACGCGAACTCGCACTCGAGCTTGGGCGCGATGAAATCGGCGACGCCGAGCACCGCGTCTGGCGGCGAATGTCGTGCATCCAGGATTGCAGCAGCGGCGCGCCGATCGCGACCTCGACGCGCGAGCGCCTCGCGCTGGGCCGGGGTCACGGCGGCGACTTTCCAGCCGCCGATGGCGCCGAGCTCGCGCGCGACCGCGGCTTGCAATCGATACGCTTCGGCGAGGTCGCGCGGCAGGCGCTCCTCGGGCCAGGACTCGATCGCCTGGGCATCGCGCCGGGCCGCGGCGAGCGCGCCGTGCGCGCCGCGTCGAAAGTGCTCTCGTTCATGGCTGACTTGTCGCCCACACGACTGCGCGCACGAGAGTGAATCAGCGTCGTCCGTGGCGAGTCACTTCAGTCGATAGCCGCAGACGCCGCAGAAGGCGTCATCGGGCGTGACCGACGACAGGCATTGCGGGCAGGTGGTGATTGCCGGCAACGGCGGCGCCGGCGGCAGCGCGCCCGGCAGCGGCGCCGCCGCGCGCGGTGGCTGCCACGCCGGCGGCGCGCCGATACGCCGGCGGCGGCGTTGCCGCGGCGAGGCGTGATGTCGAGCGGCAGGTCGATGTCGGTGACCGTGTGCGTCTGCGGCTCGCGCTGGGTCGCCGCGGGCGTCGTGGTGACGTCGATCGTCGCCGCTCGTGATCGGCGGCAAGGGCGCGCGCTGGCGCTGCGCTCGAAAGCGGCCGACGGCGCGGCAGCGAAGAAGAACGGCGCACGGCCCGTCCCGGGCGCGTCTCGCGCCGAGCCCGGCGGTGCGCCGCTTCGCGTCTTCGAAGGCGGCCCGCAGCGCCGCCTCCGACGCGCTCAGGTCGAGCCCTTCGGTGACGCGCAGATAGACCAGCGACAGGCCGAGCAGATAAACCTGGCCGACCAGCGATCCGGCGACCGCCCACAGCAGCAGGCCGCCGAACAATCCGGCGACCGCATGGCCGCCGAGCGCGTAGCCCTGCGCCATCGCCAGCATCTCTTCCGAGCTGATGCCGCCGAAGCCGACGATCGACAGCGACAGGCCGAGCGTCGGCATCAGCCCGCCATCAGCACGGCGAAGACGATCAGGCCGACCGCGAAGCAGATCAGGCCGTAGCAGGACGAGCAGCAGCAGCGCCTCGACCAGCCGGCTCCTGACGATCGCGAAGGTCTGGGCGAGCGCTCGCGCTATGCCCGCGCCCTGCCAGATCGCCGGCAGCGACAGGCACGCGCGCAGAGCAGCAAGCCGGTGACGGTGATGCCGGCGACGATCACCGAGAGCGGAAAGACGACGACGAAGAGGAGCGGGCCGAGGAACGGGATCTTGCAGATCACGAGCAGCAGCGCCGAGAACGATGAAGACGGCAATCGCGACCGCGAGCAGTGCCAGGCCGAGGACGATCAGCTTGGGGATGCACATCAGGCCGTGGAGCAGGGCATCGGCGAGTGCTGCGCGGCGAGATGCCGCGCGCGTGGTCCATCTGCAGCAGGCCGGCGGCGTTGATGCCGGTGGCGAGCGCGAGCAGCCAGACCAGCGACGCCAGCAGCGCGAGGAAGCCGGGCCGCTCCCGCCAGTCGCCAGCAGCACGCCGGCGACGACGATGCCGACGAACGCGCAGCCGAGCAGGGCGGACGATGGCGCGTCGGTTGCGCAAGCCGCTGACGGCCGGCAGCAGGCTCGCCAGGGCGATGGCCGGCAGGCATCGCGGGCGCGTCGGGCGTCGGGTCGGTCACTCATCGGGTCCTCGCTCGCTCGACGGTGACGCGCGCTTCGACCGCGCGTCGCTCGATGCTTACCGCGCGCTAGTTCAGGCGATTGCGGCGCGCGCTCGTCGGCTTCGCGTATCTGCCGGCAGATCGGCTCGTTGGCATGCTCGGCGGCGCCGCAAAGACGCGACTGGCAGACGGCTTCGGCAATGGTGCCACGTCCGGCGCAGGTTTCGAGCACGCCGCGCGCGCTGTGTCGTTGCCGGCGCCGAAGCCACCGGTGTCGCGAGCCGGGCGGGCACGCTGCGCTTCCTCGGCGCGCCTGCGTGCCTGCGCATCCTGCTCGGCGCGCGCCGCGGCGGCAGTCTGGTCGCGCTGGTCGGCGAGCGCTTTCGCCTTCGCGTCGCGCTCGGCCTTGTCGCGCGCCGCCTTGTCGCGTCGCGCCTTCTCGCGCGGCGATTCGCTTGGCCTCGGCATTGGCGGCGCTTTCGACCGGCACCGGGTCGGTCAGGTTCGGCAGCGGTGCCGCGGCTGCCGGCGGGGTAGCCGGAGCGGCGGCGGACTCAGCCGCGGGGGCGACCGGCGCGCTTTCGACCACTGCGCTGGCTGGCGGCGCGGCGGTCGCGGGCGCCTCGACGATGATCGGCGCGCGCCGCCGAAGCCAGCGGCGGCGGCGCCGGAACGGCGGCCGGAGCGATCGCCGGTGACGGGCGGGGCCGAGCTTTCGTCGGCCAGAACGTCCACGCCGCGATCGCGGCGACGACGAGCCCGGCGATGACGCCGGCGACGACGCGCTTGGCGCTGATTCGGCGCCGCCGATGCGGCCGCCTCCATGAACTCGAGCGGCGGAGCGCTGTACGCCTCCTGCTGGCGGCATCGCGATCGTCGCGTCGGGGTCGGGGATGTCGAGCGGCGTGGTGTCTTCGAGCAGCGGTGGATATCCCGGATAGCATCGGCCGGCGCCGTCGGATAGGGCTCGACGGTCGCGAACGAGGCATACGAGATCGGCGGCGGTGAGCATACGATCGGCGGCGGGCTCGCGCCTGCGGCGACGTCGTCACGGGTCGGCGCGAGGTCGCCCAGTGGCGCTACGTCGGTCGCACCGGCCAGATTCATGCCGCAGTTCGCGCAGTAGCGGATTCCCGGCTTGTTGCGGAAGCCGCATTCGCTGCAGACGTTCTCGGCGCTCGGCTCGTCGCCGAACGAACCGTGCCCGGTGAGGGCGACGAACGCCGAGCCGCAAGCGCCGGCAGAACTGGGCCTCGTCCCTGTTTTCGGCGTTGCAGACCGCGCAAAGCTTGGTCATGCAGTCATCCTTCGAAGTCCGTCTCCCATGGTCGACGGCACGATAACCGCGTTTGCAGGGGGTCGCAATTTCGCAACTCCACGGCGATGGACAATGCGCCAACTGTGCCGCGCCGAACGGAGCTTCATTCATGCTGTATGCGTCCTTGAAGGCGGCTCATCTGCTGGCCGTCGTCGTCTGGGTCGGCGGCATGGCCTTCACGCTGTACTGCCTGCACCCTGCGGCGAAGCTGCTCGAGCCGGCGCTCCGCGTGCCGCTGATGCATGCCGTGCTGCGGCGCTTCATGGCCGTGGTTGCGATCGCCGCGGCGGTGCATCTTCGTCGCCGGCGCGGCGATGATCGGCCTCGCCTGGTCGGCGGCGGCGCGCGCCGGCATCGCCTTCAACATGCCGCTCGACTGGTACGCGATGGTCGCGCTGTTCTTCGTGATGCTCGCCGTCCTCATTCACATCCGGCTCACGCTGTTTCGTCGCCTCGACCGTTGCCGTCGCCGCGGCGCGCTGGCCCGACGGCGCGGCGGCGCTGACGGCGATCCGCTGGGAAGTGACGCTCAACCTCGTCCTCGGCGCCTTCATCATCTGCATCGTCCGCCTCGGCGGCACTGCCTACGCTCGTCGACCCGCGCTCGCTACGCGCGCGCAGGCGAGCGCGGCATCGATCGCCCGCAACGCCGCGGCCGAGGCGCGCCGCGCCGTGGCCGGCGACGGTCGTGCAGGCGATGCCGCGCGCGCGCGAGCGCGCGCGCGCAGCAGCGCGCGTCGACGGGGGCACGAACGTGCGCGCCATCGCGCTGCAGGCCGTCGGCCTGCCACGGCAGGTCGAGCGCGGTGACGAGCGTCAGGTCGTACGCGGCGCTGCGCGCGCCAGCGCGTCGGCGTACAGGCTGGTGTCGCCGAACACGAGCTCGCTGTAGACGGCGATCATCAGCGCGCTGGTGTCGGCGACGACGACATCGGCGCTCGCCGCGGCGGCGTCGATGCGCTCGCTCTGCAGCGCGGCGAGCGCTGCCTGCTCGTCGCGCGTGCGGCGTCCGCCCTGCACTCGCGCAGAAGCTCGCGCAGCGCCTCGTCCGACGACCGCCACGCGCAGGGCGCGCGCCGGCGAGCGCGACGCCGAGGTCGCGTGCGAGCGTCGTCTTGCCGGTGCTTTCGGCGCCGACGATGGCGACGACGAAGCCGCGCTCATGCCGGCGCGCCGCTTCCCGGCAGAAGACGCTGCCAGGCACGCCAGCCGACCACACGACATGGACGACGAAGATCGACGTACAGGACGACCGTCAGCCAGAGCCCCTTGTAGGCGAAGAGCGCCGTCGCCGCGACGTTGACGACGAGCCAGAGTCGGCCAGTTCTCGACGTACTTGCGGCCGAGCAGCCACTGGCCGAGCAACGCTCGCCGCGGTCGGGAAGGCGTCCCACCAGGGCACGTCGGTGTCGGTGAAGCGGCGCAGGAAGAGCGCGAGTGCCGGCCAGGCGAGGGCGAGCGCGATCAAGGCGACGACATGCGGCCGCGCGCGCCGAGGCGGCGGACCGCGAGCGGCTGTCCGGTGGCGTCGGTGCCGCGCAGCCATTGCCACCAGCCCCAGCCGGCGACGACGACGAAGAAGATCTGCAGGCTGGCGTCGCCGTAGAGGCGGCTGTTCCAGAACAGCAGGAAGTAGAGCAGCGAGCTGACGATCGCCAGCGGCCAGCCGAGCGGATTGACGCGGATGTTGAACAGGACCATCGCCAGTGCCAGCGCGAATGCGACCAGCTCGAGCCAGGTGATCGATGCGCCGGCGACGACGAAGGCGCTCGCGAACAGCGGCGCGCGCCGCGGCGACGAGCGCGTTCAACGCCGCGCGGGCGAGAGCTGGACGAAGATCTCGTCGGGCTTGATCATGCCGAGCTCGAGACGCGCGCCTTCTCCTCGACCATCTCGAGCCCTTCCTTGAGGTCGTTGACCTCGGCCGCGAGCTGCATCGTTGCGGCGGCGTGCGCCGTCGTTGGTCGGCTTGCTGCGCGGCGAGCTTTCGCTGCAGCTCGACCATGCGCGGCACGCCGCCCCTGCCGAACCAGAGCTCGGCGTGGACCAGCACCAGCAAGGCGGCCAGGGCGAGGGTGATCCAGCGCACATCGCGAGCGGGAAGCGCCGGCGCCAGCCGCGCCTGAGTCCTGCGGCAGCTGCTTGGAACGCGGCGCGGCCCGGATGAGCGCGGCGACGTCGCCGAGGTCTTCCTCGATGCGCAGCAACTGGTTGTACTTGGCGACGCGGTCCGAGCGGCTGAGCGAGCCGGTCTTGATCTGGCCGGCGTTGGTGCCGACGGCGATGTCGGCGATCGTCGCATCCTCGGTCTCGCCCGAGCGGTGGCTGATGACCGAGGTCCAGCCGGCGCGCTTGGCCATCTCGATCGCCGCGAAGGTCTCGGTCAGGGTGCCGATCTGGTTGATCTTGATCAGGATCGAGTTGGCGACGTTCCTGCGCGATCCCTTCCTTCAGGATCTTGGTGTTGGTGACGAACAGGTCGTCGCCGACCAGCTGCACGCGTCGCGCCGAGGCGGTCGTTGAGCAGCTTCCAGCCGTCCCAGTCGCCTTCGGCCATGCCGTCCTCGATCGAGATGATCGGGTACTTGCCGACCCAGCTCGTCGAGCGTGTCGATCCATTCGGCCGCGCGCAGCGTCAGGCCTTCGCCTTCGAGCCGGTAGGCGCCGTCCTTGTAGAACTCGCTCGCCGCGCAGTCGAGGCCGATCGCGACCTGCGCGCCGGCGACGTAGCCGGCCTTCTCGATCGCCTCGAGGATCATCTCGATCGCCGCCTCGTGGTTGGCGGTGCTCGGCGCGAAGCCGCCTTCGTCGCCGACCGCCGTGCTCATGCCGCGCGCCGTCGATGATCTTCTTCAGCGCGTGGAAGGTCTCGGCGCCGTAGCGCAGCGCCTCGCGAAAGGTCGGCGCGCCGACCGGGATGATCATCAGCTCCTGCAGGTCGAGGTTGTTGTTGGCGTGGGCGCCGCCGTTGACGACGTTCATCATCGGCACCGGCATCTGCATCGCGCCCGAGCCGCCGAAGTAGCGATAGAGCGGCAGGCCGATTCTCTCGGCGCGCGGCGCGCGCCACCGCCATGCTGACGGCGAGCGTCGCGTTGGCGCCGAGCCGGCTCTTGTTGTCGGTGCCGTCGAGGTCGATCAGCGTGCGGTCGAGGAACGCCTGCTCGCTCGAGTCGAGGCCGAGCACGGCCTCGCTGATCTCGGTGTTGATGTGCTCGATCGCGCGCAGCACGCCCCTTGCCGCCGTAGCGCGCGGCGTCGCCGTCGCGCAGCTCGATCGCCTCGCGCGAGCCGGTCGAGGCGCCCGACGGCACCGCGGCGCGGCCCATCGTTCCGCTCTCGAGCAGCGCACGTCGCACTCGACGGTCGGATTGCCGCGGCTGTCGAGGATTTCCCGGCCGACGATGTCGACGATCGCGCTCATTCTTGTCCTTGTCCGGAACTGCTGGGTGGTGTGAGGCGACGCGCTCACGCGTCGAACGACTGCTCGAGCAGCGGCCGCGACTTGATCGCGCGGTCGAGCTCGGCGAGCTGCTCGAGCAGCGCCGCGCATGTGCTTGAGCGGCACCGCGTTCGGGCCGTCGGAGAGCGCCTCGGCCGGGTTCGGGGTGCGTCTCCATGAAGATGCCCGGCGACGCCGACCGCGACCGCGGCGCGCGCCAGCACCGGAACGAACTCGCGCTGGCCGCCCGACGACGTGCCCTGGCCGCCCGGCAGCTGCACCGAGTGGGTCGCGTCGAAGACGACCGGCGCGTTCGTCTCGCGCATGATCGCCAGGCTGCGCATGTCGGAGACGAGGTTGTTGTAGCCGAAGCTCGCGCCGCGCTCGCAGGCCATGAAGCGGTCTTCCGAGAGGCCCGGCGTCGCGCGCCGCGGCGCGCGCCTTGTCGAGCACGTTGGTCATGTCGTGCGGCGCCGAGGAACTGGCCCTTCTTGATGTTGACCGGCTTGCCGCTCTGCGCGACGGCGCGGATGAAGTCGGTCTGCCGGCACAGGAAGGCCGGCGTCTGCAGCACGTCGACGACCGACGGCGGCGCGCGCCGATCTCGTCCTCGCGGTGCACGTCGGTGATGATCGGCACGCCGAGCTCGCGCTTGACCTTGGCGAGGATCTCGAGCCCCTTGTCGATGCCGGGGCCGCGGAAACGAGGTGCCGCTCGAGCGGTTCGCCTTGTCGTAGCTCGACTTGAAGATGAACGGCACGCCGAGCTGGCCGGCGATTTCCTTCAGGCCGCCCGGCGACGTCCATCTGCAGCTGCTCGGACTCGACCACGCACGGGCCGGCGATCAGGAACAGCGGTCGGTCGAGGCCGACGTCGAAGCCGCAGAGCTTCACGCGGCGCACCTTTTCTCGGCGCGCTCGCGCCTGGTGCTCGAGCGCGGCGTGGATGAACGACTTGAAGAGCGGATGGCCGCCCCACGGCGTCGACTTGAACTCGGGGTGGAACTGGACGCCGATGAACCACGGGTGCACGGTCTGCGGCAGCTCGACGATCTCGGTCAGCTTCTCGCGCTGGGTGATCGCCGAGATCACCAGCCCGGCCTCGGTGAGGCGATCGAGGTAGTGCTCGTTGGCCTCGTAGCGGTGGCGATGGCGCTCGGTGAGCGACGTTGCCGTAGATCTGGTGCGCGAGCGTTCCGGCCTTCACGTCGGAGCTCTGCGCGCCGAGGCGCATCGTCGCCGCCGAGGTCGGACTGGGCGTCGCGCTTCTGGATGCTGCCGTCGCGGTCTTGCCACTCGTCGATCAGCGCGATCACCGGATGCGGCGTCTCGGGTCGAACTCGGTGCTGTTGGCGCCTGGCGAGGCCGGCCTTGTGGCGCGCGCACCTCGATCGTCGCGACCTGCATGCCGAGGCAGATGCCGAGGTAGGGGATCTTCTTCTCGCGCGCGTACTGCGCGGCGAGGATCTTGCCCTCGACGCCGCGCTTGCCGAAGCCGCCGGGGACGAGGATCGCGTCGAAGCGGGCCGAGGTTGGCGACGTTGCTCGCGCGTCAGGTCCTCCGAGTCGACGTACTCGATCTTGACCCGCGCGTGGTTGTGGATGCCGGCGTGGCGCAGCGCCTCGTTGAGCGACTTGTACGAGTCGGAGAGATCGACGTACTTGCCGCACATCGCGATCGTCACCTCGTGCTGCGGGTGCTCGACCTCGTGCGACCAGCTTGTCCCAGCGCGCCAGGTTGGCGGGCTTGGTGTGCAGCTGCAGCTTGGCGCAGATCAGCTCGTCGAGGCCCTGCGCGTGCAGCATGCGCGGCACCTTGTAGATCGTGTCGACGTCCCAGACCGAGATCACGCCGAACTCGTGGCACGTTGGCGAACAGCGAGATCTTGGCGCGCTCCTCGTCGGGGATCGGCCGGTCGGCGCGGCAGAGCAGGGCGTCCGGCATGATGCCGATCTCGCGCAGCTTCTGCACGCTGTGCTGGGTCGGCTTGGTCTTGAGCTCGCCGGCGGCCGGGATCCACGGCACCAGCGTGAGGTGCAGGAAGGCGCAGCTGCCGGGACCCATCTTCAGGCTCATCTGGCGCACCGCCTCGAGGAACGGGCAGCGACTCGATGTCGCCGACGGTGCCGCCGATCTCGACGATCGCGACGTCGTACAGAGCTCGTCGTCGGCGCCGGCGCCGCGCCTGACGAACTCCTGGATCTCGTTGGTGACGTGCGGGATCACCTGCACGGTCTTGCCGAGGTAGTCGCCGCGGCGCTCCTTCTCGAGCACGCTCTTGTAGATCTGGCCGGTCGTGAAGTTGTTCGTGCTGCTTCATCCGCGTCGTGATGAAGCGCTCGTAGTGGCCGAGGTCGAGGTCGGTCTCGGCGCCGTCGTCGGTGACGAACACCTCGCCGTGCTGGAACGGCGACATCGTGCCCGGATCGACGTTGAGGTACGGATCCAGCTTGATGAGGGTGACTTTGAGGCCCCGCGATTCGAGGATCGCGGCGAGGGACGCAGAAGCGATGCCCTTGCCCAGCGAGGACACCACGCCGCCGGTGACGAAGACGAACTTGGTCATTGCGCTCGGCAGGCGCATGCGTGTGCGAATGCCGTGGTGGTAAAGCGCGATTATCAGGCGTCCGCCTCAGACCAGCTTCTCGCCCGGGTGCGTGATTTTCACGCATCGTTTCGTAGCGCTGCGACGGCACGCACAGCGGCGCCGCCGCCGACTGGTCGGCATCCCACTGCGGGTCGTCGATCGCACTCGAACGCCTGGCGCAGCTTTTCGCCCCAGCTGCTGCGGATCATCTGGAAATACGGGTTGCGCTCGTCGATGCAGACGATCTGCGACGACTCGAAGCGCAGTTCGCCTCGTAGATCGGCGAGGTCGAGCGGCAGGCCGACCGAGAGGTTCGACTTCAGCGTCGAGTCCATCGACACCAGCACGCACTTGGCGGCCTCGTCGAGCGGCGTCGACGGCCGGATCATGCGGTCGAGGACGGGCTTGCCGTACTTCGACTCGCCGATCTGGAAGAAGCAGCGTCTCGCGCGTCGCCTCGATGAAGTTGCCGGCCGAGTAGACGAGGAACAGGCGCATCGCCTCGCCGCTGGATCTGGCCGCCGAAGATCATCGAGGCGTTGAAGTCGAGACCGGACTTCTTGAGCGACGGCGCCGTCCTGGTCGTAGACGCGGCGCACCGCCGCGCCGAGCACGCGCGCCGCGTCGAACATGCTGGTCGCGTTCCAGATCGTCATCGGCGGCCGGTCGCCGTCGTCGAGCTCCTCGATCTGCAGGATCTCGCGCACCTGCTGCGAGATCGACAGGTTGCCGGCCGAGAGCATGACCATGAAGCGGTCGCCCGGGCCGCTCGTAGACCATCATCTTGCGGAAGGTGCCGATCTGGTCGAGGCCGGCGTTGGTGCGCGAGTCGGAGAGGAACACCAGTCCGGCGTCGAGCTTGACGGCTACGCAATAGGTCATGGGGTGTCTCCGCTGCAAGGCCTTCAGGCGGTAGAGCGCGTCGAGCGCTTCCCGGGGCGTGAGCATATCGGGGTCAAGGGTGGCCACGGCTTGGTCGAGCGCGGATTTCGCCACGCGCGGGCGGCTCGATCGGCGCCGTTGCCGGAGCTGCCTCGGCACCGGCCGCCGCGCGGCCGCGGCAACAGAGATCGATCTGCGGCTGGCGCGCGATCGCGCTCGGCCTCGAGCGCGCTCGAGCGTCGGCGCGCGCCTGGCGCAGCAGCGTCGGCGGCATTCCGGCCAGGCGCGCGACCTGGACGCCGTAGCTGCGGCTCGCCGGCCCGGCCTCGATCTCGTGCAGGAAGGTGATCTCGTGTGCTTCGCCGCTCTCGACCGCGGCGACGTGGACGTTCTTCGCCCGCTCGTGCTGCAGCCGGGAACTCGGTGAGCTCGAAGTAGTGCGTCGCGAACAGCGTGAAGGCGCGGTTCTTCTCGTGCAGGTGGTGGGCGATCGCGCCGGCGAGCGCGAGGCCGTCGAAGGTCGACGTGCCGCGGCCGATCTCGTCCATCAGCACGAGCGAGTGCTCGGTCGCGGCGTGGACGATCGCCGCCGCCTCGGTCATCTCGACCATGAAGGTCGACTGCGCGTTGGCCAGGTCGTCGGCGGCGCCGATGCGGGTGTGGATCGCGTCGATCGGGCCGAGCCGGCACGCCGCCGCCGGAACGTACGGAGCCGATCGACGCCAGCAGGACGATCAGCGCGACCTGGCGCATGAAGGTGCTCTTGCCGCCCATGTTCGGGCCGGTGATGACGAGCATCCGGCAGCGCGCGTCGAGCCGGCAGTCGTTGGCCATGAACGGGCTGCCGCCTTCCTGCAGGCGCGCCTCGACCACCGGATGGCGGCCGCGCTCGATCTCGATGCAGCGCCTCGCTTGCACGAAGCGCGGCCGGCACCAGTCGGCGCGCGCGCCTGCTCGGCGAGCGCCGCCAGCGCGTCGAGCGCCGCGAGCGAGCGCGCCACCGCCGAGAGTCAGCCTCGAGATGCGGCGCGAGCGCGTCGAGCAGCGCGTCGTAGAGCGCCTTCTCGCGCGCCAGCGCGCGCTCGCCGGCCGAGAGCGCCTTGTCCTCGAACGCCTTCAGCTCGGGCGTGATGAAGCGCTCGGCGTTCTTCATCGTCTGGCGCCGCTTGGTAGTCGTCGGGAACGCGCGCCCGCCTGCGCCTGCGCGACCTCGATGAAGAAGCCGTGGACCGCGGTTGAACTGGACGCGCAGCGTCGGCGATTCCGATGCGCGCGCGCTCTCGCGCCTCGAGCTCGATCAGGAAGGCGTCGCTGCCGCGGCTGATCGCGCGCAGCTCGTCGAGCTCGGCGTCGTGGCCGGTCGGCGATGACGCCGCCGTCGCGCAGCAGGGCTGCCGGCTCGTCGGCGATGGCCGCGAGCAGGGCTGCGATCCGCGTCGGGCGGCGCGAGCGCCTCGCCGAGCATGTCGAGCAGGACCGAGCCTTCGGCGCGGCAGCGCGGCGCGCAGCCTGCGGCAGCGCGAGCAGCGTCGCGCGCAGGCCGGCGAGCTCGCGCGGCCGCACCTGGCGCGGGCGATCCGCGCGCCGATGCGCTCGACGTCGGCGACATCGGCGCAGCGGCGCGCGAACAGCGTCGAGGTCGCCGGCGAGGAGCGTCGCGATCGCGTCGTGGCGATCGCTCGCGACGCGCCGCTCGCGCAGCGGCTGCGTCAGCCACAGGCGCAGCGCCCGGCTGCCCATGCCGGTGACGCAGAGATCGATCGTCGACAGCAGCGTCGGCGCGTCGCGGCCGCGCAGGGTCGGGTCAGCTCGAGGTTGCGATGCGTCACCGGCGGCAGGTCGATCAGCTCGCTGGTCCGCTGCACCGCCAGACGGTGCACGTGGGCCAGAGCGCGGCCCTGGGTGTGCTCGGCATAGGCGAGCAGCGCCGCGGCGGCGGCGTGCGCGCGCGGCCAGGTCTTCGGCGCCGAAGCGCGGCGAGCGACGCGACGCGCAGCTGGGCGCAGGAGCTTCCGCGCTGCCGAGCGCGGCTGTCGAACTGCCACGCCGGGCGGCGCGTGATCGTCGTCGCCGCGTCGCCGCCGCCGCCGGGCAGGGTCGCCGTCGACCAGCACCTCGGCCGGCGCGAGCCGTGCCAGCCAGCCGGCGAGCTCGCGCTCGTGCGCACTCGGCCGAGGCCGATCTCGCCGTTCGACAGCGCGGTCCAGGCCGAGGCCGAAGCGATCGCGCTGGCGCGCGGCGACGGCGAGCAGGACCGCGTCGCTCTTGTCGGCGAGCAGGTCGCTCTCGGTCAGCGTTCCCGGCGTGACGATGCGCACGACCTTGCGCTCGACCGGTCCCTTGCTCGCGCCGACCTCGCCGACTTGCTCGCAGATCGCGACCGACTCGCCGAGCTTGACCAGCTTGCGCGAGGTAGGCATCGACCGCGTGCACCGGCACGCCGGCCATCGGGATCGGCGCGCCGTTGCTCGCGCCGCGCGCAGGTGAGGGTGATGTCGAGCAGCGCGATGCGCTCGCTTCGGCGTCGTCGAGGAAGAGCTCGTAGAAGTCGCCCATCCGGTAGAAGAGGGCGTGTCAGGATGCTCGGCGCTTGATGCGCCAGGCACTGCGGCCATCATCGGCACGCGTCGGGCCGGACGCGGCGGCGCTGCGCGATCCCTGGGTTCGGCTCGGGGGCTCGCGTCGAGTCCTGCATCAAATCTGCGGTGAAGCGCCTGTTCTCTGGATCGTCGATCGTATTCGCACCGCGGTCCGCGCCAGGCGCGCCGTTGCCCGCCGTCGCCGGCAGGCTCAGCACGTAATGCAGCTCGTCGATTCTGCTCATGGCGGCGCGGGCGCGCTGTCTCGCCTCGCGCAGGGCCTGGAAGCGCGCCAGGAGGCCGCGAGACCACGGAGGCCCAGAGCCAGAAGCCGCTAGCGACGCTGCGACGCGCGCATCCGGCGCCAGCGATGGTCAGGCACGAAGCAGCATGGCCCGCGCGGCCAGACCGCAACGGCGGCAGGCCGCTGAGTGCATAACCGGCGCGCGCGGGCCGAAGCGCGCGCACCTGATGCGGACCTCCTTCGGCGGCGCGTCGTCGCGCCACGAACGCGCGTCACGCTTCGAGGCCGTCGGTAGCTCGTGTCGCCCTCGATGTCGAGCATCCAGGGCTCGTAGGAAACGCCGAGAAAGCGGCAGATGCGCTCGAGAGCTCGATCTCCGGCTGCGCTGACGAGGTTCTCGAACTTCAGCTCGATGCGACGCGACTCCGGCACCTGCGCCTCGAGCCGCTGCCAGGCGTCGTCGGCAGCGATCCAGATGTCGGCCGCGGCCCAGACGTTGCCGGCGGCCCAGCCGGTGGCGACACACTGAACGGGCGACATCAGCGCGGGTCACGCTCCGGATGGATGAACCCGGAGCGTCAGGCCGAGATGCGTGTCAGCTCGTCGAAATGGTTGTGCACCGTCACGCCCCCGCCGCTTCCTTGCCGTCGGCGGCACGCGGTTGCGCGAGGTCACGCGCGAGTTCGGGGAAGAGGTCAGCGATGCGTTGGCGACGAAGCCGGTGCTGCGGAAATCGTCGGCGTTGCGGCAGGTCACGGGCGTAGCTGGGCCCATCCGGGCCACTCTTCATGTCCGACGATCGCGCTCGCGACGTTACTCCATTTCATGACAGCGACAGATCTTCGAATGGTGCCCCAGCGCTGAGGCGCGGCAGGGTCGTGCCGGGCGGATCGCGCCGACCAGGAAGAAGGGCGGGGCGTCGTCGCGTCGGCGGCTGCCATCGGGCGCGCCGGGATCTTGGACCGTCATCGGCTCCGGCTTAGCAGAACCGCACCAACCAACCGCACGGGTCAGGCCGAGCCTGGCGATCGCGAGTGCGGCGTCGGCATCTGCACCAGCTGACCGTAGATCTTCGGACTGCCGGCGACGACCTCGCGCTGGTGCAGGAAGTCGGCCTCGCCGGTGAAGTTGCCGATCAGGCCGCCGGCCTCGGTGATCGATCAGCGAGCCGGCGGCGATGTCCCAGGGCGTCAGGCCGGTCTCGAAGAAGCCGTCGTACCAGCCGGCGGCGACGTAGCAGCAGGTCGAGCGCGGCGGCGCCGGGGCGGCGCACGCCGGCGCAGCTCTGCATCACCAGCTCGAGCATCTGCAGGTAGCGCTTGAGGTCGTCGCCCTTGCGGAACGGGAAGCCGGTGCCGATCAGCGCACTCGGCCATGCGCGTGCGCTTGGAGACGCGCAGCCGCTTGTCGTTGAGGAACGCGCCGCGGCCCTTGCGAGGCGTAGAACAGGTCGTTGCGCGCCGGGTCGTAGACGACCGCCTGCTGCACCTGGCCGCGGAACGCCAGGCGCGATCGAGACCGCGTAGACCGGGAAGCCGTGGATGAAGTTGGTGGTGCCGTCGAGGCGGATCGATGATCCAGACGTACTCGCTGTCCTTCGCGCCGTGCGCGCGGCCGGATTCCTCGGCCAGGATGCCGTGGCCGGGATAGGCGCCGAGCAGCGACGTCGATGATCGCCGCCTCGGCGGCGTGGTCGACCTCGGTGACGAAGTCGTTCGGCGACTTGGTGTTGACCTTCAGCAGGTCGAGGTCGAGCGAGGCCCGGTTGATGATCGCCCCGGCCGCGCGTGCCGCCTTGATGGCGATGTTGAGCATGGGGTGCAGCGCTTGCGACATGGAGTAGGCCATTGCGGTGAAGGCGGGGCACGGCGGCGGCGGAAGAGCGGGCAGCCGCAGCGCGGCTGCAGGATGAACGTCGCAATTTTACCGCGGTCGCACCCGCGATGACCCCCGATCCGACCCGCTTCATCCTCGTCGGCACCAGCCATCGCCGGCAACGTCGGCGCGGCGGCGCGGGCGATCAAGGTGATGGGCTTCATGCGAGCTCGTGCTGGTCGCGCCGCGCCTGGCCGACGTGCTGCAGCGCGACGAGGCGATCGCGATGGCCAGCGGCGCGACCGACGTGCTGCGAGCGCGCCCGCGTCGTCGCCGACGCTCGGCCGAGGCGCTGGACGGCGTCGACCTGCGCCTGCGCGACCGCGATGACGCCGCGCGACTTCGGCCCGCCGACCGCGCGCCGCGCGAGCTCTTCGCCGAGCTGGCGGCGAGCGGCCGCATCGCGTCGCGTTCGTGTTCGGCTCCGAGCGCTTCGGCCTGCGCAACGACGACGTCTACACGCTGCCACGCCTGCCTCGAGCATCCCGACCGCATCCCGCGCTACGGCTCGCTCAACCTCGCCCAGGCGGTGCAGCTCGTCGCCTACGACTGGCGCCAGGCGCTGGGCGGCTTCGCGGTCGAGCCGCGCGCGCCGACGCCGGCGCCTCGCCGACGCGCGTCGCGGTGCGCGGCCTGCTCGCGCACTGGCAGCGGCGCGCTGGCCGAGCATCGGCTTTCTCGACCCGGCGGCGCCGCAGCAAGCTGATGTCGCGGCTGCACCGGCTGGCCAATCGCGCGCGACTGACCGTCGAGGAGGTGCACATCCTGCGCGGCATCGCCCGAGCAGTGGAAGAGCGATCCCGATAGAGCTGGCCAGACTCGCACGTCACCTTCTCGCGAAGATCCCATCATGTTCCAGCGCCTGCGCGAAGACATCGCCTGCATCCGTCGAGCGCGACCCGGCCGCCCGGTCGTCGTGGGAGGTGCTGACGTGTTACCCGGGCCTGCATGCGATCGTCCTGCATCGCCAGGCGCGCACTGGTGGCTGCGACGCACGGCTTGCACTGGATGGCGCGCTGGATCTCGCACCTCGGCCCGCTTCTTCACCGGCATCGAGATCCATCCGGGCGCGACGATCGGCCGGCGCGTCTTCATCGACCACGGCATGGGCGTGGTCGTCGGCGAGACCGCCGAGATCGGCGACGACTGCACCATCTACCAGGGCGTGACGCTCGGCGGCACCTCGCTCGCCAAGCGGCGCCAAGCGCCATCCGACGCTCGGGCCGCGGCGTCATCGTCGGCGCCAACTCGCAGGTGCTCGGCGGCTTCACGGTCGGCGACAGCGCGCGCGGTCGGCTCGAACGCGGTGGTGCTGAAGCCGGTGCCGCCCGGGGCGACGGCGGTCGGCAACCCGGCCCGCATCATCCAGGCCGAGGCCGACGCGACGCGCGAGGCGACCGCCGCGAAGATGGGCTTCTCGGCCTACGGCCTGACGCAGGGCGACGACCCGGTGTCGCAGGCGATGAAGGGCCTGATCGACAACGCCTCGGGCACGAGCACCAGATCGCGCCTGCTCTGGCAGGCGATCGAGAGCTCTCGGCGCGCTCGCGCGAGCTGCCGAAGCGAGGACTGCGTGCCCGGCGAAGCGCACACGACCGGAGACGTTCGACGCCGAACGGCTGGGCCCGGCTGGTGAAGTGAGGCGGCGCGCCCGCGAGGGCGTCGACGGAGCCCTCACGCCGGGCCAGGCCCGGATCGCCGACTTCGGCCGGAACGCCTTGCACACGCGCGTCGTCGGTCTCGAGGTAGGGACCGCCGATCAGGTCGATGCAGTAGGGCACCGCGGCGAAGATGCCGGGCACCGGCGGCGCGTCGTCGCGCGCATGCCTCGCAGCGTCTCGGCGATCGCCTTCGGCTGGCCCGGCAGGTTGATGATCAGCGCCCGGCCGCGGATCACCGCCACCTGGCGCGACAGGATCGCGGTCGGCACGAACGCGCAGGCTGATGCGCCGCATCTGCTCGCCGAAGCCCGGCATCTCCTTGGTCGGCGACGGCGAGCGTCGCCTCGGGCGTGACGTCGCGCGGCGCCGGGCCGGTGCCGCCGGTCGGTCAGCACCAGGTCGCAGCGCGCATCTCGTCGACCAGCTCGCGCAGGGTCGCCGAGATCGTCTGCCTGCTCGTCGGGGATGAGCCGCGTCTCCCAGTCGATCGGGTTGCAGCAGCGCCCGACCGAGCCAGTCGCGCAGCGCCGGGATGCCCTTGTCCTCGTAGACGCCCGCCGAGGCGCGGTCGCTGACCGAGACCAGGCCGATCCGGACCGGCTCGTGCGCCGGCGGACGAAGGCGTGGCGCTTCAGGCATCGGCCGACCTCTCGCTGCTCGCGCACGAACTGGAACAGCTCGCGGAAGGCTCGGCCGCTGCGCTTCTCGGGCACCAGCGACGGCGTCCTTGCGGGCGTTGCGCACGAGCGCACGCAGGCGTTGCGTGTCGGTGCCCGGGTGCTGCGCTGCGCGAAGCGGGTCGCCGCGGCGTCGTCGGCGATCAGCTCGGCGCGCCAGCGCTCGGCCTGGTGCAAGGCGAGCGAATCCTGGGCGCGGCCGAGCTCGAGCTCGTCGACGGCGCGAGCCGGGCCGCGTCGACCTCGGCGAGGCGCATGAGCTTGCCGATCAGCTGCATCTGCCGGCGCCGCGCTTCATGGCTGCGAATCCGCCGATACGCCTGGATCGGCGTCGAGCAGCGGCTCGCTCAGGCCGAGGCCGGCGAGCCGCTCGTCGGAGAGCTCCACCAGCGCCGCGCCGAGCGCCTGCAGCTCGTGCGAGGCCTCCTTGCGCCGCGTCTTGCTCGGCCGCTGCAGGCGCGCGAGGTGGTCGGCGGCCGCGGCTTCTTCGTCGGCGGCAGGGATCGGGGGGGTCGGGGCGGGTTCGCACGCGGCGAGAAGGGCTGACGGAGGGTCGTCGTTATCATAGCCGCCGCCCTCTGCCCGGACCACTCACGCTGCCGGCGCCTCACTCCGATCTCCCACATGTCTTCTGCTCCCCGGTCGCTCTCTCCGTCCGACTTCGCGCTATTCGCGCGAACGCTTCCGCGAACTCGTCGACGGCGCGCTCGCGTCGGCGAAGGCGCTGGGCGCGAGCGATGCCGTCGCCGAGGCGTCCGAAGGGGTCGGCCTCTCGGTCTCGGTGCGCAAGGGCGAGACCGAGAACGTCGAAGCGCAATCGCGACAAGTCGATCAGCATCACCGTCTACTCGGGGCAGCGGCGCGGCAACGCCAGCAGCTCCGACTTCTCGCGCGGCGGCCGTCGAGCAGACGGTGCGTGCCGCCTGGGACATCGCCCGTTTCACCGCCGAGGACAGCGCTGCCGGCCTGCCCGATGCCGACGAGCCTCGCCACCGGTGCGGCGGCGGCGCGCGATCTCGACCTGTTCCACCCCTGGGCCATCGACGCCGAGGCGGCGATCGCGATCTGGCGCTCGAATGCGAGGCCGCCGCGCTCGCGGTCGACCGCCGCATCACCAACTCGGAAGGCGCCGGGCGTCTCGGCGCAGCAATCGCACTTCTACGCCGCCAACACGCGCGGCTTCGGCGCCGGCTACGCCAGCTCGCGCCATTCGCTCTCGGTCGCGCCGATCGCCTCGCTGCCCGGGCAAGGGCGGCGACGACATGCAGCGCGACGCCTGGTACAGCTCGATGCGCTCGGCCGACGAGCTTGCGCGCGCCGGCAGCGGTCGGCCGCTATGCCGCCGAGCGCGCGCTGCTCGCGACTCGGCTCGCAGAAGATCAAGACCTGCGAGGTGCCGGTGCTCTACGAGTCGTCGCTCGCCGCCGGGCTGCTCGGCGCCTACGTCCAGGCGACCAGCGGCGGCGCGCTCTATCGCAAGTCGTCGTTCCTCGAAGGCTGCCTCGGCAAGCGCGTCCTCGCCGGGCACCTCGACCTGCGCGAGGACCCGCACCTGTCGCGCGGCAAGGGCAGCGCGCCGTTCGACGACGAGGGCGTCGTGACGGCGCCGCGCGACATCGTCGTCGCCGGCGTCGCCGAGAGCTACTTCCTCTCCACCTACTCGGCGCGCAAGCTCGGCATGAAGACGACCGGTCACGCCGGCGGCTCGCACAACCTGACGCTGACTTCGCGCCTGACGGCGCCAGGCGACGACCTCGAGGCGATGCTGAGAAGCTCGGGGCGCGGGCTGTTCGTGATCGAGCTGATGGGGCAGGGCGTCAACTACGTCACCGGCGACTATTCGCGCGGCGCCGCGGGCTTCTGGGTCGAGGGCGGCAAGATCACCTTTCCGGTGCACGAGGTCACCATCGCCGGCAACCTGCGCGACATGTTCAAGCGCGATCGTCGCCGTCGGTGCCGATGCGTACACGATGGGCAGCAAGACGATTGGCTCGGTGCTGATCGAGACGGATGAAGATCGCCGGCGCCTGAGGCGCGCCGCCAGCAGTCACGCGTCTGGGCCGCGGGTAAATCGGGGAAGTGCGCAGCGGCGCCGTTCCTAGAATTCGGCGCGTTCCGAATCCATTGGAGATAAATTCATGCAACGTCGTTCATTCATCCGCAAGACCGGCATCGCGGGTGTCCTCGCCGCCGGCGCGGCGCCGGCGATCGTCAGCGCCCAGGCGACCATCCGCTGGCGCCTCGCCTCGAGCTTCCCGAAGTTCGCTCGACACGCTCTTCGGCGCGGCCGAGGTGTTCGCCAAGAAGGTCGAGCGAAATGACCGGCGGCAAGTTCAGATCTCCACCCACGCGGCCGGCGAGCTGATGCCGGCGCTCGGCGTCGTCGACGGCGTGCAGAACGGCGACGATCGAGGCGGCGCACACGGCGCCGTACTACTTCTTCGGCAAGGACCGAGTGTTCGCGCTCGGCTGCGCCATTCCGTTCGGCCTGAACGCGCGCCAGATGATCGGCCTGGATGATCGAAGGCAACGGCCTGAAGCTGATGCGCGAGTTCTACGCCAAGTACAACATCATCAGCTTCCCCGGCGGCAACACCGGCGCGCAGATGGGCGGCTGGTTCCGCAAGGAGATCAAGTCGGTCGCCGATATGAAGGGCCTGAAGTTCCGCATCGGCGGCTTCGGCGGCAAGGTCATCGAGCGCATCGGCGGCGTGCCGCAGAACATCCCCGGGCGGCGAGATCTACCAGGCGCTCGAGAAGGGCAACGATCGACGCTGCCGAGTGGGTCGGGCCCGTACGACGATCTGAAGCTCGGCTTCAACAAGGTCGCGCCGAACTACTACTACCCGGGCTGGTGGGAAGGCGGCCCGCAGCTCGACTTCTTCATCAACACCAAGGCCTGGGACGGGCTGTCGGCCGAGTACAAGGCGATCGTCGAGTCGGCCGCGGCGGTCGCGCACGTCGACATGCAGGCGAAGTACGACTGCCCGCAATCCGGCGGCGCTGAAGACACTGGTCGGCTCAGGGCGTCAAGCTGTTCCGCTTCCCGAAGGACATGATGGAAGGCTCGTTCAAGGCCGTCGGGCGACGCTGTACGCCGAGCTGCAGCGCCAGCAATGCCGACTGGAAGAAGATCTACGCCGACTTCTCAGACCTTCCGCCGCGACGCGAACCTCGTGGTTCCGCTTCACCGAGGCCGGCTTCGACGACTTCATGCAGGCGCAGAAGCTCTGAGCCGCCGCGTCTGCTTCGAACGAAACCCCGCCGCGGCGGGGTTTCTTCTTGCGGGCGGCGCGAAGCACGCGAGTCAAGGCTTCTTCGGCGCGTCCGTCGCATCGGCCGGAGGCGCTTCATGGCGTCGTCGTCGGACCCCTTGCCGTAGCCTTCGTCGCTGGCTGCGCGGCGCCGGCGCCGCTGGCGCCGCCGGATGCCGCGTCCGTCGCAGCCGCGCGGGCTGATCGCGGCTTGACCTCCTTCGAGGGCATCTGCATCTGCTGGAACGCCTTGTCGACGTCGACCGTCGGCTCCTTGCCGCAGGTCGCTCGAGACCAGCTTCGGGAAGGCGATGATCAGGCCCGACCATGATGATCTGGATGAGGACGAACGGCACCGCGCCCCAGTAGATCTGGCCGGTCGTGACGCGCGGCGATGCGCCGGCTGGTGATCTTGTCGTCGTAGTCGTCCTGCGGCGCGACGCTGCGCAGGTAGAACAGCGCGAAGCCGAACGGCGGATGCATGAACGAGGTCTGCATGTTGACCGCGAGCAGCACGCCGAACCAGACCAGGTCGATGCCGAGCTTGTCGGCCACCGGCGCGATCAGCGGAATGACGATGAACGACGAGCTCGAAGAAGTCGAGGAAGAAGGCGAGGAAGAAGATCAGGACGTTGACGACGATCAGGAAGCCGAGCTGGCCGCCCGGCAGGCTGGTCAGCAGGTGCTCGACCCAGACCGGTCCGTCGACGCCTGGAACGACAGGCTGAACACGGTCGAGCCGATCAGGATGAAGAGGACGAAGCTCGAGATCTTCATCGTCGTGTCCATCGCCTGGCGCATCAGCGCTCAGGTCGATGCGCCGGCGCGCCAGCGCCAGCACGAGGGCGCCGGTCGCGCCCATCGCGCCGCCTTCGGTCGGCGTCGCGACGCCGAGGAAGATCGTGCCGAGGACGAGGAAGATCAGCGCGAGCGGCGGGATCAGGACGAAGGTGACGCGCTCGGCCATTCGCGACAGCAGGCCGAGCTTGAGGGACGCGGTTGATGACTGCGAGCAGGAACGCGACGCCGACACCGACGCACATCGAGACGACGATCAGCTCGTCGGTCGCGGTCGATTCCGGCCGCGTCTGGGCGAAGACGAGCGCGCCGGCGACCGAGAGGACGAAGACGGCGGCAGCGACCGCAGCGCCGCTGGTGCCGTCGGCTCGCGGATCGTGCGCGCCTCCGACGGCAGCGCGGGCGCCCATGCGGCCGGGCGAGGCTGCAGATCATGCACGTAGACGATGTACAGCCCGGTCAGCGATGAAGCCGGGAATGAACGCGCCCTTGTACAGGTCGCCGACGCTGCGGCCGAGCTGGTCGGCGAGGACGATGAGCACGAGCGACGGCGGAATGATCTGCGCCAGCGTTCCCGAGGCGGCGATCACGCCGCTGGCGAGGCGCCGGTCGTAGCCGTAGCGCAGCATGATCGGCAGCGAGATCAGTCCCATCGAGATCACCGACGCGGCGACGACGCCGGTGGTCGCGGCGAGCATCGCGCCGACGAAGATCACCGCATAGGCGAGGCCGCCGCGGATCGGTCCGAACAGCTGGCCGATCGTGTCGAGCAGGTCCTCGGCCATGCCGCGAGCGCTCGAGGATCAGGCCCATGAAGGTGAAGAACGGGATCGCGAGCAGCGTGTCGTTCTGCATGATGCCGAAGATGCGCAGCGGCAAGGCCTGCAACAGGGTCTGCGGCATCAGACCCATCTGGACGCCGATCACGCCGAAGAACAGGCCGCAGGCGCCGAGCGCGAAAGCGACCGAGTAGCCGAAGAGCAGGAAGACGATCAGGCTGGCGAACATGATCGGCGCCATGTTCGACGCCGACGAATTCCATCATGGCGTCTTCCGCCAGGGCCGCTTGTTCGCGCGCTGCGGCTGACTCTTCAGCGGCATGAACTCGGCGAGCTGCTCTCCGTCGCTCTTGCCCTGCGGCTTTTGCGTCGGGTCAGGAATGCAGCCCCGCAGGAACGCGACCCGCTTGATCAGCTCGGAGACGCCTGGATGCCGAGCAGCGCGAAGCCGAGCGGCAGCATAGGCGAAGACAGGCCAGCGGATCAGCCCGCCGGCGTTCGAGGATACTCGTTCATCACATAGGCGCGAACCGCGAGCGGCAGCGACAGGTGGATCACGACATAGACCAGCGGCAGCACGAAACAGGCGAGGCCGATGATGTCGATCCAGATCTGCGTGCGCTTGCGAGAAGCGGCCCGAGATCACATCGATCTTCACGTGCCCCTGGCGCAGCATCGTGTAGCCCGCGGCGAGCAGGAACACGGCCGCGAACAGGTACCACTGGATCTCGAGGTAGGCGTTCGAGCTGGTGTTGAACAGCCTTGCGAACCGCCGCGTTCAGGGCGCTGATCAGCACCGCCGCGAGGACGAGCCAGGCGACCCAGCGGCCGATGAACTCGCTGCAGCGATCGATGAGCCGCGACAGGGTGAGCAGGTGCGCCACGAAGCCTCCGCGGAAGTGCGGGAGTGTTCACCTCGAGCGGCGACCCGCGGCCTTCGAAGCGCCGCCGATTCTAGAGTTTGCGATTCCGGCGCTTCGATTCGTGTTTGCGCTAGGAGCGAGCGCGTGCACGCACCTCCCTCGACGCCGACGAACGGCGTCGCTCAGCGCTGCGGGCGGCCTGCCAGAGGCGGCCGGAGCGCGCGCCCGAGCGGCAGAAGACGAGGATCGGCTTGGGCAGCGTCTCGATCAGCTCGGCGAAGCGGGCGATCTCTTCGGGGCTCTGATAGTTCGATGCGACCGGCAGGAATGCGTATTCAGGTCCGGCCGCTCGCGCGGCGGCTTCGATGCTGGCGTTGGTCGGCTGGGTCGGGCCGCCTTCGAAATCGGGCCGGTTGTTGACGACGCTGCGGAAACCCGCGGCGGCGGCCTCGGCCATGGCTTCGGGTGCGAGTTGCCGGGCGACGGCGACGTCGGCATCGAGGCGTTGCATCGGGCAGGGTCATGGCGTCACCTGCGTCAGGGCCTGCCTTGACGGCCGCGGAAACGAGCGACATCTCGGCGCGACCGGAAAAGCGCGCCTTGGCCGCGGCCATCGTCTGGCCCATGTCGCGCCGGGCCGGCGGCGCCGAGCTCGGCGACGAGCGCGGCGACCTCGGCCTTGATCTCTTCGGCGCCGAGCCGCTGCGGCAGATAGCCTTCGAGCACCGTCAGCTCCGCGGCTTCCTTGTCGACCAGGTCCTGGCGACCGCCGGCGGTGAACTGCGTCGATCGAGTCCTTGCGCTGCTTCACCAGCTTGTCGACGATGGCGACGACCGCCGCGTCGTCGAGGACGATGCGCTCGTCGACCTCGCGCTGCTTCAGGGCGGCGAGCAGGCCGCGGATCGTCGAGCAGGCGCGGCGCGTCCTTGGCGCGCATCGCGGTCTTCATGTCTTCGGTGATGCGGTCCTTGAGGGTCATGGCGGTGCTCGGCTGGAGGAAAAGTGCCGGGCGTGCCAAACGACGAAGCCCGCATTTCGCGGGCTTCGATGCAGACCACGCGGTGCGGGTCAGTAGAGCTTCTTCGGCAGCTGCATGCTGCGCACGCGCTTGAAGTGGCGCTTCACTGCGGCCGCCTTCTTGCGCTTGCGCTCGGCGGTGGGCTTCTCGTAGAACTCGCGCGCACGCAGGTCGGTCAGGAGGCCGAGCTTCTCGATCGTGCGCTTGAACCGGCGGAGCGCGACGTCGAACGGCTCGTTTTCCTTGACGCGGACGGTGGTCATTTAAGCTGGGTGAAAATTGTGGAAAGATATCGATTATAGCCCGGCGTTGCGGCGGCGCGCGTAAACCTGCCCCAGCGCCCGGGCGCAGGCGGCGGCGCTGGCCCAGGCCCACTGGAAGTTGTAACCGCCGAGCCAGCCGGTCACGTCGACCACCTCGCCGATGAAATACAGGCCCGGGACGCGGCGGCTTTCGCCGCTGCGCGAATCGAGCTCGCGGGTGTCGACGCCGCCGGCCGTGACCTCGGCCTTGCGGTAGCCCTCGCTGCCCGGCGGGCAGCACCTGCCAGCGCTTCGAGCGCCGTCGGCAAGCTGCGCCAGGTCGCGGTCGCGAAGGTCGGCGACCCGGCGCTCGGCGAGCCGGGCGTCGGCTGCAGCCAGGCTTCGGCGAGCCGGCGCGGCAGCAGCTCGGCGAGCAGCGTCCGAGGCGACGGCCGGGAACCGACTTGGCGTTCGCTCAGGACGGCCTTCAGGTCGACGTCCGGCGCCAGGTCGATCGTCACGCCTCTCGCCGGGACGCCAGAAGGTCGAGATCTGCAAGCGCGGCCGGTCCGCTCAGGCCGCGGTGCGTGAACAGCAGGTCCTCGTCGAAGGCGGGCGCGGCGCCGCGGCGCATCGGCGGCGATGCGCACCGGCAGGGCGACGCCGGACAGCGCCTCGAACCGCTGCCAGGGCGCGCCCGAGCAGACCAGCGGCACCAGCGCCGGCCGGGTCTCGATCGACGCCGTGGCCGAACTGCCGGGCCAGGGCGTAGCCCCAGTCGCTGGCGCCGATCTTGGGAATCGAAAGGCCGCCGGTGGCGACCACCAGGCGCGCCGCCTCGACCGGGCCGCGCGCGGTCTCGAGGCGAAAGCCGCGCGGCGCCGTGGCTCACGGCCGTGACCGCGCACGGCTGCCAGCGCGCGACGCCGCCGGCTCGCGCATTCGGCGAGCAGCATGTCGACGATCCGCGCGCTCGAGTCGTCGCAGAACAGCTGGCCCTTGTGCTTCTCGTGCCAGCCGATGCCGTGGCGCTCGACCAGGGCGATGAAGTCGCGCGGCGTGTAGCGGGCCAGCGCCGAGCGGCAGTAGTCGGGGTTGGTCAGATCGAAGTTCGCCGGGCCGGTGTCGATGTTGGTGAAGTTGCAGCGGCCGCCGCCGGAGATGCGGATCTTCTCGGCGACCTTCTCGGCATGGTCGAGCAGCAGCACGCGCACGCCGAGCTGCCCGGCCAGCGCCGCGCAGAACAGGCCCGCGGCGCCGGCGCCGACGACGATCGCGTCGACACCGGGCCGGCACGCTCAGGGCGCGTCGGTCACGACGACCGTCGGCGGCGTGTACTTCAGGTGGCCGACGTAGCGCAGCGGCCGGGCGGCAGCGATCGTCGCCACGTCGCCCTCGCGCATGTGCAGCAGGTCGGCCGGGCTGACCCAGCGCGGGTCGGCGTCGCTGAGCGGCGCGCCCGCCTGCCGGTAGGCCTCGAGCACGAACTGCGAGCAGAAGCAGCGGTCGTCGCTGCTGGCGCCGAGCTGGACGGTGGCCAGGCCGCGCACGCAGGCATCGCGCAGCGGCCCGGGAGCGAGCGGCACCTCGCAGAGCCGCCGGTTGATCACGAAGGGCGCGCTCAGCACCACGCCGACGGTGTTGTAGCGGGTGCCGACCTGCGCCAGCGACCACCGGCGCACCGCCTCGGCCTGCGCCGGCGTGAGCTGCGGATCGCGAAACGCGACCACCATCTGCTCCGCTGACCAGCACCTGATCCGATGCTGCGGACCTGGACGCCGTCGCCGACCGGCTTCCGCGACCCGGTCCTCGCCCAGGTAGACGAGCGCATGGCTGACCGGCGCGAAGGTCGCGAGCTGGATGCCCAGCGACTGCAGCGTGCCGACCGAGCTCAGCAGGATGTCGCCGGTCGCCAGGGCCGAAGGCGCGATCAGCTCGCCGCCGTTGCCGGGGCGAGCGCCGAGCTCTGCAGGCGCAGGCGCGGCGCGCTCTGCGGCGTCGGTTGCTCGACCTGCGAAGCGCAGCCCGAGAGGACGAAGGCGAGGGCGGCGAGCAGGCCCGCAGCAGCGGACCCGGCGGCCGCGGCGCGTCATCCCTTCCACGTGAACGGAAACGCCAGCTGCTTGAAGAAGCCGTTCGGCACGTAGTCGCCGACCACGCCGTAGTGGTCGGGCCAGTCCCGATCGGCGCGGTGCGCGGTGCCGAAGGCGTAGTCGAGGAAGGCGAAGTGGGCGGCGTAGTTGCGGTCGATGCCTTCCGTGTCCTGGGAGTGGTGCCAGTGGTGGAAGTTGGGCGTGACGATCACGTAGCGCAGCGGCCCGAGCCGGACGCTGACGTTGGCGTGGTTGAACACCGCCTGGAAGCCGACGATCAGGATGTAGGTGTCGATCACTTCCTTGCTGAAGCCGAGCACGAAGATCGGCCCGAGCACCAGCGTGCGGGTGATGATCAGCTCGACGATGTGCTGGCGCGAGCCGGCCAGCCAGTCCATGCTCTTGACGCTGTGGTGCATCGCGTGCAGCCGCCAGAGCGCCGGCACCTCGTGGTAGGCTGCGGTGCGTCCAGTACTGCACCAGGTCGGCGACCAGGATGATCAGGAACAGGGCGATCGGGAACGGCAGCTCCTGCACCCAGGCGCGGATGCCGTCCTTCGCCGCCCAGCCGAACAGCTTGTGCACCAGCAGGTTGGTCGCCAGCAGGACGAAGCCGACGATCATGTGGTTGACGACGAAGTGCTGGAAGTCGACCTGCCACTCGGGGCGGAACACCGGCTGGTCCTTGCGCAGCGCGAACAGCTTCTCGATGAAGACGAAGATCAGGGTCGAGCCGAGCAGGTCGAGGATGAACCAGTCGAGGCCGATGTAGGGCGTGCCGTCGGCGAAGTCGTTGACCGGCACCTTGTAGCCCGCCGAGCGCGAGGCTGGCGCCGATCAGCACGAACGCGATCAGCGCCAGCCAGCGGGCCCGGCCCATGACGATGTTGCAGCAGCGCCATCGCGCCGGCGAGCACCAGCGACCAGAACAGCAGCAGGCGCATCGCGTCGACGTTGTAGGCCTTGCGCAGCTCCGGCGTCGTCAGGTACTGCGGGAAGTGGAAGGCGAGCACGCCGAGGAAGCAGAGGAGCGCCAGCCCGAGCGCGATCACGCCCGTGACCATGCCCTTGCCCGGGCTTGGGGCGCCGTGCGAGGTCGTCAGGCGATGCAGCTTCTCGATCGGCTCCATCGGCTGCCTCTCCCAGTCCGCGCTCGTGCAGGCGCGCGGCGGATTATGGAGCGCCGCCTCGTGGCGATATGCCCTCAGGCCGAGGCCTTGCGGCTCGCCGGCCGGTCGAGCTCGCCGAGCGCGCGCACCAGGCGAGTCGACCTGCGCCGTCACCGCCGCCGGCGCCGGCATGGCGCCGCTGACGATCGCCTGGATCCAGCGGGCGGTGCTCGGCGCGTCGCTGCTGCGCGGCAGCACCGGCAGCTCGGTGACGACGCCGGTCTGCCCGGCAGCGAGAGCTCGGGCCGGGCGATGCCGCCGAGGTAGATGTCCATCTTCTGCAGCCGGCGCGCGTCGGCGACCGGTTCGCCTTCGGTGCCGCGCATCAGCAGCACGTCGGCCCGAGTCTCGGCGATGAACTCGGCCAGCCGGGTGCCGTATTCCGGATGGGTGTAGTTGACGACGCGCAGCGTCCGGCCGCTGCTGCAGCCGGCGAGCAGCTTGGCGATCGTGTGCCCCGAGTTGCGCAGGCCCACCACCTGGCGCACCTCGATCAGCCGGGCCAGCGGCGGGCAGAGCGCGAGCGGTGCCGATGAACGCCGGCTCGCGCCGGCTCAGGCGTCGTCGATCTCGCGCGCGCTCGTGGCGCAGGTGAGGCCGAGGTCGTGGAAGATCTCCGCGGTGGTGACGCGCTTCGGATCGCGCATGTTGCCGTGCACCAGCACCCGGACGTCGCGCTCGGCCAGCAGCATCGCCAGCAGGGCGGTGAGGTTGGGAATCCGGCGCGAGCCGTTGTACGACGGCAGGACGATGGTCGGCCGGTCGCTGTGGATGGCGATGCAGCGCTCCTGCGCCGCGCCGAGAAAGCCCACCAGCTCGGCTACCGATTCGCCCTTGATGCGCATCGCCAGCGCGAACGCGCCGATCTCGAGATCGGTGACGCGGCGGTCCAGCACCTGGCTCATCAGGTCGTGCGCGCCGGCGAGGTCGAGCGAGCGCGCGCCTTCGCGGCCGCGGCCGATCTCCCGGATGTATCGGGCGATGCTCATGCGAACTTGTCTCCGCGACGGCCTTCGCAATTTCCGGGCCGTTCCGTACCTCGGCGCTCGGCGGCGCCCTTTCGATTCAGGCGAGCAGGCCGGTGATCTTGCTTCCACTCCGCCGCGCTCACCGGTGTGATCGACAGCCGGTTGCCCTTCTGCAGCACGCCGCATCTCGGCCAGCTCGGGGATCGTCGCGCAGCTCGGGCAGGCCGAGCAGGCGGGTCTTCCTCAACGAGCCGCACGTCGACGTGCAGCCAGCGCGGCGCCTCGGGCGTCGACTTCGGGTCGTAGTAGTGGCTCTTCGGATCGAACTGGGTCGGGTCGGGGTAGGGCGCCGACGCCACCTCGGCGATGCCGACGATGCCCGGGCTCCGGGCACGACGAGTGATAGAAGAGGACGCCGTCGCCGACCGACATCTCGTCCTTCATGAAGTTGCGCGCCTGGTAGTTGCGCACGCCGTACCAGTTGACGGTCTTGTTCGGCGTTGCCGCGACATCGTCGACCGAGACATCGCTCGGCTCGCTCTTCATCAACCAGTAGCGCATGGCGGCCCGGGCGTGGGAAATAAGGTGTCCGCCGCGCCCCGTGAACCGCATTCCTGAACCCAGGCAGTTCAGGTGGGCGAGGTCAGCCCGGCTTCGGGTTCATCTGACGCGAGACGATCACACCTACCGGGCGATGTTCCAAGCCCTTGCTCTTTCGAGCATCGGTTCAAGGAAATATAAAGTTCACGCGAACGCAACGGACGAATTCATTCTACGCGCGGGCCCGGAAAAAGGGACCGTTCAGAGCAGTTGTCCGTCGGCGCCGAGGGCCATGATCGAGGCGCTTGATCAGCTGTGCTATGTCGACCGAGGAAGGCGTGACTTCGGTCGCGAAATCGTCGCCGGTCGCGCGCTGCGCGGCGGGCTCGGCGCTCGCCGCGCTCGGCCAGCGCGAACGCGCAGGTTGAGGGCGGCGAGCACCGCGATCCGCTCGCGCGCCTTGACCTTGCCGCCATCGCGGATCGCGCTCATCTCGCGGTCGACCGCGGCCACCGCTTCCAGCAGCGCCTTCTCGCCGCCGTCGGGGCAGCCGAGCAGGTAGCTCTGGCCGAGGATCGTGACTTCGACCTGCTTCAACCGACGCTCCTCAGCTCGCCGTCGGCGGCTGCGGCGTTGCCGGCGGCGCGCGTGTCCTCGGCATCGCGCGGCAGGCGGTCGAGCAGCACGTCGATCCGGCTGCGCGCGGCGTTGAGCCGGGAGCGCAGGTTGTCGCGCTCGTGCGCGACCGCGGCGAGCTGCTGCGCGCAGCAGGGCTGTTGGTTCGCTGCACTTCCTCATGCCGCAACAGCAAGCGCTCGACCCGGTCGGCGAGTTCTTCGATCTGGGACATGGGGCTCCGGCGAAATGCGGGGTGGCGAGAATTGTAGGCGTGCGCCTGCGCGACCGACGGCCTGCATAGAATGCGATTCGTTGGTGCTCGTGAAGGCGTTCATGCCTTCGCAGTTAAACGGGAAGCGAAACGTGGCGCCCACGCGCCACCCAACCCGCGCTGCCCCCGCAACGGTACGGTGGACGAAGCCGGTCTCCTCGCGAGATCGGGCTTCAATCCCGGCGCACATGCCACTGGAAGCTCGCGCTTCCGGGAAGGTCGCCGGGGTCGAATCCGCCAGCCCGGATACCGGCCAACGAGCGGCCGAAGCCTCGTGCTCCGGCCATGTCGCACGTGCCCGCGGGGAAGCGGGTCGCGTGCCGCTGTCCGGGCTTTCTCACCATGTCGATCTTCCGCAACGGGCCGCTGCACGCCGATGGCCGCGCTTCGCCTGCTCCTTCTCGCTCTCCCGCTCGTCCGCCGCGGCGCAGAGCCCGCTCGATCCGGTCGTCATCACCGCGCACCCGCGAGCCGCAGGCGCTGAGCTCGCAGCAGCGCCGACGTCGTCGTCATCGACGCCGAGACGATCCGCAACACGCACCGCCGATTCGGTCGAGGACCTGTTGCGCCGCGCCGCCGGCGTGCAGCTCGCGCCGCAACGGCGGCCCGGGCCAGACCTCGGGCTATTTCGTCCGCGGCACCGGCACGAGCAGCACGGTGGTGCTGGTCGACGGCGTCCGCGTCGGCTCGGCAACCGCTCGGCCAGGCCGAGTTCGAGGCGCTCAGCCTGGCGCAGATCGATCGCATCGAGGTCCTGCGCGGCCCGGCGTCCAGCCTCTACGGCGCCGACGGCGTGGGCGGCGTGATCCAGATCTTCACCCGGCGCGGTGAGGGCGCGTGGCCGCGCGTCACCGGCAGCGGCGGCGGTCGGCGGCTACCGCTCGCGCCAGGGCGACGTCGGCGTCAGCGGCTCGCACGGCGCGTTCGACTATGCGGCGTCGCTCGCCGCCGAGAAGAGCCGACGGCGTCTCGGCGATCCGGCCCGGCGATCGCATTCGGCACCTTCAATCCCGACGACGACGGCTTCTCGCGCAAGTCGGGAACCTGCGCCTCGGCTACACGCCCGCGCCCGGGACACCGCATCGGCGTCAGCCTCCTCGAGATCGCGCCTGAATGCGCAGTACGACTCGCGCCGAGTTCGACGCCCAGACTTCAATCGCCGATCCTTCGCCCGACTTCCGCAACCACCTGAAGACCCGAGCGTCGCCGCGCTCGACTATCGCGGCGCCGTCATCTCGAGCCTGTGGACGACGAGCGCTGCAGGCGTCGGCCACAGCGTCGACGACTCGACGAGCGGCGGCACGACGACGAGCCGGTTCAAGACCGAGCGCGAGCAGGCGACCTGGCAGAACGCGCTCGTGCTCGCCGCCGACCAGCAGCTCGTGCTCGCCTACGAGTACCTGCACGAAGACGCGCCAGCGGCGATGCCTTCGCCGACGGCGCCGAAGCGGCACAACAACGCCGCTCGTCGCCGGCTACTCGGGCCGCTTCGGCGCGCTCGGCGTCCAGGCCGAGCGTGCGCCACGACGACAACTCGGCCTACGGCGGCAACACCACCGGCCGGCTCGGCGCTGAGCTTCGAAGCCGATGCGCGGCCTGAAGCCTGCGGCGCCCTCGCCGGAACGACCTTTCGCGCGCCGACGTTCAACGATCTGTTCTTTCCCGGACTTCGGCATTCCTCCCGGCACCCCGGTTCGAGATCAAGCCCGAGCGCGGCCGCAGCTTCGAGATCGGCGCGAGCTGGGAGTCGGGCGACACGCGCGCGTCGGTCACGGCCTATCGCAACCGAGGTCAAGGACCTGATCGGCTGAGCCGAACGTCGACGAGAACTTCGAGCCGCTGGGCCTGTGCCCGCCGGCTACCCTTCGGCTGCGCCCGCAACATCGGCCGCGCCCGGCTGCAGGGGCTGACCTTCGCCGGCGCGCAGCGCTGGGGCGGGCTGCGAGCTGAGCGGCAACGGTCGAGCTGCTCGACGCCAAGGACAGCCGACACCGGCTACGCGGCTGAATCGCCGCGCCGCGCACCAGGAGAGCGCTGACCGCTGACGCTGGACCGACGACGCCTGGAGCGCCGGCGCGGCGTTCGGTCTTCAGTCGGCTCGCGTCCCGACGGCTCGCCGGGCACGACCTTCGTGCTCGGCGGCTACGGCGTGCTCGACCTGCGCGCCGCCTGGCGCTTCACGCCGCAGTGGCGCCTCGAGGCCAAGCTGCTCAACGCGCTCGACCATCGGATCGAGCCGGTGCGCGACTACCAGGGGCCTCGGCCGCCAGGCCTGGATCGGCATCCGCTTCGACGGCCAGGGCTTGTAGCCTCGGCCCGCATAGCAGATCGCGCCGTGCCCTCGTCCCTGACCGCGCTCGTCGCGGCGGGCGCCTGCGGCCTGGGCGTGCTCGCCGGCTCGACCGGCATCGGCGCGGCGTCGCCGGAGATCTTCTGGCAGATCCGCGTGCCGCGCGTGCTCGCCGGCTTCGGCGCCGGCGCCGCGCTCGCCCTGGCCGGCGCGTTGATGCAGCTCCTGACGCGCAACGCGCTCGCCGACCCTACGTGCTCGGCGTCGCCGGCGGAGCGCCTCGGTCGGCGCGCTCAGGAACGCTTCTTCTCGCCGGCAGCGCCGGCGGCGTCGCTCTCCGAGTGGCGCATCGCCGGCGGTGCGGCCGCGGGCGCGTTCCTCGCCGCGATCCCTGCTGTTCGCCCTGCTCGGACGGCGCCTCGCCGGCCCGACCTCGAGCGCGCGCGAGGACAGCTCGACCGCACTGCTGCTGGTCGGGCGTGATGATCGGCTCGGGCTGCTCGGCGATCGTCTCCCTCATCCTGAGCCTCGCCGACCAGGGCCAGCTGCGCGGCATGGTGTTCGTGGCTGCTCGGCGACCTGAACGGCGCCGCGCACTGGGAGATCGCCTGGATCGCGCTGGCGCTGGCGCTCGCCGTCGTCTGGCCCGACGCGCGCCAGCTCGACTGGCTGGCGCGCGGCGACGCCTGGGCGGCGACGCTCGGCGTGCCCGTCGGCTCGCCGCCGCATGCTGACGCTGATGGCAGCGGCGGTCGCCACTGGCGCCGCGGTCGCGACCGCCGGCGCGATCGGCTTCGTCGGCCTCGGTCGTGCCCGCATGCCTTGCGCCTGCTCGGGGTGCGTGCCGCCGTTCTCCTGCTGCCCGCCAGCGCCCTCGGCGGCGGCGCTTTCGTCGTCCTCGGTCGACGCGGCGGCGCGCACCGTCGTCGCCCCGGTGCAACTTACCGGTCGGCGTGCTCGCCGCCGCGATCGGCGTGCCGGCGTTCATCGCCATGCTGCTGCATCGGCCGGCGACGAGGCGGGGCGAATGAGCCGGCCGCTGCGATCGATCGGCATCGACGGGCGTCGATCTCGAGGTCGCCGGCCTGCAGCTGAACGCCGGCGGCGCTGTCGCCGCGGCCGCGACCTGTTCGGCGCGCTCGACGCTTCGCATCGGCAGCGGCCAGCGCTGGGTCGTGATCGGACCCAACGGCGCCGGCAAGTCGTCGCTGCTCGCGGCGATCGCCGGCGTCTTTCCGCTCGCCGCCGGAGCAGGTGCGCATCGACGGTCGCGCGCTGGCCGCATGGCCGCCCGATGCCGCCTCGCCGGGCGCCGCGCCTGGAGCCCGCAGTTCTGGTCGGACCCGTTTCCGCGCGACGGTGCGCAGGAGACCGCGGTCCTGGCCGCGCGACCGCGGCGCCTGGTGGCATCCTGCCGGCCCACACGCGCGCGACGCCGTCGCCGTCGACCGATTGCTGCTGGCGGCTCGACCTCGACCGCCTGGCCGACATCGACGTGCGCGCGCTTTCCGGCGGCGAGCGGCAGCGGGTCGCGATCGCGACCGCGCTGCTGCGCAGGACGCGCCGCTGCTTCTGCTCGACGGGCCAGCGTCGCACCTCGACCCGGCGCACCAGCGCCTCCTGCTCGCGTCTGCTCGCCGACCACGCGCCGCCAGGGCGGCGCCGTGCTCGCCAGCCTGCACGACCTCAACCTCGCCTGGGATCTCGCCGACCATTGCATCGTCCTCGACGGCAAGGGCGGCGCCGTCGCCGGGCGGCGCGACGCAGCGTGCTCACCGCCGAGCGCATGACGCCGCGTGTTCGAGGTGGCGATCGAGAGCGTCGAAGCTGCACGGGCGCGCGGCGCTTCGTCGGCCGCGAGGAGGAGGCCGGCCGGTGGCTAGGTAGGCTCGGCGCCACCGGCGGCATCGCGCTGGTCCGCGTGCTCGGCGTTCGCGCTGCTGCTGGCTGCGCTCGCGATCGACGCTGCAGGCGGCGCCCGTCGTCGCCGTCGACGACGCCGGCCGCGAGCTGCGCCTCGAGCGAGCGCCGGCGCGCATCGTCACGCTCGCGCCCAGCCTGACCGAGCTGGTGTTCGCCGCCGGCGGCGGCGGTGCGATCGTCGCCAGTCGATTCGAGCAGCGACTTTCCCGCGGCAGCGCGGGCAATCCCGCGGATCGGCGACGTCTCCCGGATCGACGTCGAGCGGCTGCTCGCCCTGAAGCCCGACCTCGTCGTCGTCTGGCGACACGGCAACACCACCCGCGGAGCTCGATCAGCTCGAGGACGCCGGCGTCCGCCTGTTCAGCCTCGAGCCGCAGCGGCTCGCCGACGTCGTCGCGCGCGATCGAGCGGCTCGGCCAGCTGCTCGGCACCGAGGCACGCGGCCGGCGGCCGGCCGCGCGCCGCGCTGCGCGAGCGGCTCGCGGCCTGCGCAAGCGCCATGCGAACGAGGCGCCGGTGCGCGTCTTCTATCAGGTGTGGTCGAGTCCGCTGATGACGATCAACGCCGGCAAGCAGATCGTCAGCGAGGTGATCGAGCTCTGCGGCGGCCGCAACGTCTTCGCCGGCCTCGCGCCGCTGGTGCCGCAGGTGGCGGTCGAGTCGGTGCTCGCCGCCGATCCCGAGGCGATCTTCACTGCCGACGAGCGCGGCACGCCACGCTTGCTGCGTCGTGATCCCGACGCGCGGCCTTCGCCGCATGGCGCCGGTCATCCGCGCCTGTCGGCCGTGCAGGGGACGCTGGCTCTACGTCCTCAACGGCGACGCCATCAGCCGCCAGGGCCCGCGCATCGTCGACGGCGCCACCGCGGTGTCTGCGGCAGCGCTCGACGAGGTCCGCGAGCGCGGCGGCGCAGCACTTAGCTACCAGGGAGGCCCCCCGGCTCTGCCGGGGGGCAGTAGGAGTTTGACGGTTTCCTGAGTTGGCATTTGCCGCAGGCCAGTTTGAACGTTGGGGAAGGCAGACGGCGATGTTGAGACCTGATGGTGGCACCTTCAGTTGGACCCGCAGAGTGCAGGCGCATTGCGCAAAGAGGTTCTCCCGGGAAGTCAACGGGTTCGGAAGATCAGCGCGAAGCGCCACCACGCACGAAGGACGCCAGCCGCTTTGAGCTCACATCCCGAATGCCCCCGGCTGCCCGAAGGGGATGGTTACTGTGCTGTTCCGTTGGAGGAGACGGACGAAGACCCCGGCCTCAACGCGTCTGATGTACGCCGCAAACAAGGCAGGATTCAGGCCACGCAGATCCTTGCGGCGCTCCACCAGGTCGCGATGGCGCCCCTGCCGCTCGGGCGAGCAAGTCCAGCAACAGACGCATGGCCTGCTCGGGAGCGACTGCTGCGAAGGCTGCGCTTGGCCGATCAAGGGCGCCAGCGCCGGTTTCGGTCAATGTCCATGCCGGAAACCACGCCAGGTCGGAAGTTCGGCCCTCCCACTCATAGCTGGCCTCGAAGCGTGCGTGCAACCGGTCCAGCAGCGGGTCGGCGAGGAGCAGCGCGCCGCGACTCGTCAGATCGACCCGGTGACAGCCAGGCGAGCTCGGCGAGCATCGCCCCAGATCGCGTCGAGCCCTTCGAGCCGATATGGCGCGCCTCGGCCATCCAGCCCAGGGCGCCGGGATCCGGCGCCACGTCGCGCGTGCCACCGCCTGGGCGCGGCAGGCCCAGTCGCCGGCGCGCAGCCACAGCGCTGCCGCATGGTCCTCACTATTGCCCGGCGCGAAACGGCTGACCGGTCGCACGCTCGGCGAGCCGGCTCCACAGCGGGCCGAGCCAGGCTACGGCCGCGCTGTCGCCGAGACCCGCAGCGCCGCCGGCACGACCTGTTCGATCAGGTGGAGGCGAGTCGCGCGCACGGCCGCAGGGTCAGGCGGGCACATTCCGCAGGCGCCAGTGCCTTGATGAGCACGGCAAGCGTGATCGCAGTTTCGTCGTCCGCGAACTCCCGGTGCAGCGCATCCCACGCGACCCGCGCCGCCGCCGCCTCGCGCCGCTGCAGCGCGTCGAGCACGCCGTTGCGCAGCATGACCTCGCGGCTATCGGCGAAGATGTCAAGTTGCATGTGGGGCATGGCGGGCCGACCGGGGGCGAAACAATGACGCCATGACTCTAGACCATGCGACGCATCGGGCGATGCGGCGCCAGCATCCGGCCTGGCGACTGCTGGTCGCCGAGTCGGCTTCCGCTCGTCGCCAGCTTTCTGCAGCGCGTCTTCCGTCGCACCCAACGTGCGCGGATTGAGCCAATCGAACCTGGTCGAGCTCTCACGCTGTTCGCGCTGCGTGAACGGCGGGCGGCCCATCACTATCCGAAGGGCGCGCTCGAGTACCTGAACGGCCTGGGCCGCCAACGGAGCGCTTCCTGCAATTCACGGCGCTTGCGCGCGAGCTCCTGGCGGACTTCCGCGAGGTCAGGCACAGCTTCCGCGGCCTCGATCGACGGGTGCCGCGCGACGGATCGCGCGCCTGGGGCGGCGCCAAGGCGAGCCGCTGCAGGTTGTGTGATGGGCGGGCAGCCTCATCGCCGAGTCGAACGGGGGTGCAGCTTCCGAGCGTTCTGGGACTTCCTGATGTCGCAGACCCGGCAGGACGAGCTGACGCGGCGTTCGAACACGTCCTGGGGCTGCCGCCGGTGGCGGCGCTCGAACCCGATTCGCGCCTGCGCCGGACGCACTACGACGTGCTCGAGGCCGGCGAGCACGCCCGGCAGACCGTGGCCCTGCTGTCGCAACAGGTGCGGCAATGCTGCGGGTGGGCCGGACGGGGACATCACGCGGACCAGCAAACCTTCGCCCGACTCGAGCCGATGCCGTCGCGGGTGCTCATCACCGAGAACAGAGATCAACTTCCTGGCTTTGCCGTTGCTACCGGACTGCGCGGCGATTTTCCGGGTCAGCTACGGCCCCATGCCCCTCTTCGAAGCCGCCTGGTTACGGGACCGGAGCGTCTACCACTGAAGGGACATCGGCACCCGGCTTCGCTATCCTCGACCGCGCACGCGGCTTCCCCCAGACCCACGTTCCTGACGGACCGGGCGACACGCTGATGGCGCATCGTCACCAATGGCCGGAAGAGCCCCAAGTGGTGCGGCGCGACCTGCCGCGTCTCGACAGCGGGGAGCGTGCCGCTTGTTCAGAGCGATCTGCGATGGAAGCTGGCTGGGCAGCAACAGATCAGGCTCGAACAGGGCGGATCGGCTTCGGCCGGATCGCCCCAGGCCTTACGCAGTCGATTCGCCATGGGTCGACTGAGAAGTGAACGGCGCGGTACCTCGGAGCACGCCCGGCGCCGGTCGCACCAGCGCGCTACCGCGCAAGACCTGCTGGCAACCGCCGCGGCAGGCAGACATAGCGGCCGATGCAGGATCAGCCAGTGATGCGCATTGGCCAGGAACTCCTCGGGCACGCGCTCCGAGCAGCGGCGATCTCCCACCTCGGCAGGCGTGTTCCCGACCGCCAGGCCGGTGCGGTTGGCGACGCGAAAGACAGCGTACGTCATCGACCGCCAAGGTCGATTCGCCAGGCGGCATTCAACACCACGTTCGCCGTCTTCCGGCCGACCCGGGCGGGGCCTCGAGCGCCTCGCGCGTCTTCGGCACCACAACCGCCATGCTCCACCTCGACCAGGATGCGGCAGGTGGCGATCGGGTTCTTCGCCTTGCTGCGGAACAGGCCCGATCGTCTTGATCGCCTCCTCGAGCGCCGGCAGGCCGAGGGCGAGCATCTTCTGCGGCGTCAGGCGACTGCGACAGCCGGCGCGTCGCCTTGTTATTTTCCTGCAGTCGCCTGTGCCGAGAGCAGCACCGCCGCGAGCAGCTCAG